>Ga0123342_1000011_pt1 | contig 154757 bp, 93 predicted proteins | sample Turbeawhitnodule_FD_89960 | JGI IMG/M metagenome (GOLD analysis project Ga0123342, IMG submission 89960) | Root nodule microbial communities of legume samples collected from Mexico - Turtle bean Mexico white nodule | ecosystem: Host-associated > Plants > Roots > Nodule | place: Mexico: Nepantla... | reverse complement strand
TTATTTTATATCTCACTTTTTTTTTTTAAACATATTATTTTTTTATTTTTGTAGAAATATAATCTCAAAGATATTAATATATATATAATATATTTTAAAAATAATATATATATATATATATATATATATATATATATATATATATATATGATTTACTAGTTTCTTATAGAAAAAATTACACGAATAATAATTAAGTTTATACTTCTTCTGATTTTATATCTAGTTTAATTTTTTTTTTACAAAATAATAATAAGTATAAATTTAAAGAATTTTTTTATTGAGAAGTTAAAAACACGCTGGTCTACATTTTTTTTATGTCTTCAAGTATTATTTTTAAACTTTATTTTTTAATTTTTAACTAATATCTTTGAATATTGGTTAAAAAGAGAAATATGAAAATAGTTACTAATAAAAAAGCAAAAAAAGAATTGGTGTAAAATTAAGTAGGGGGTATTATGGTAACTTGAGCAGCCGCAAATATGAAAGAGTGGATCCTAGTAGCCTATGGTGTAAGCTAGATTCCTTGTTGATTGGTTTAAATATTTGTTGTTTCCGATGGCTTTTGTTTTTTGAGGATGTTCTGATAGCTTAATTTATTGCCCAGTTCTTAATAACACAACACCATGCTAACTTTAAAAAAGGGCGGCTATGTTTCCAAGGACAAAAGGAATCGAAAGAAGGACAGTTGCAGAGCCAAGCTTCGCACCATGCATGTGCACCTCTCATCTTTTCACACTCTCACCATAGCTGCTACGCAACTTGCATCACAAACCTTCCTTTCTGGTTGTATTTAACTGCAGATTCTGCTGTCCATATATTCATTTTCTATTTCATTTTTAACTTTAAACACAAACCAGGCCACAGAGAACAAACAAACACATCTTCTCTGTACACTGCCAGAGACTAATCTATATTCTAATTAAAGAATTTTCTAAGTGTAAACTCTCAAAATCTTTGTAAACTTTTCTTTTAATGTATTAAATATCATCATCAATGTTGTGTAACATGATCAACATAACTTTGTCTCTTAAATTAATAAGGATTCAGTGTTTAAATCTGCACGTCATAAAATAAATATCTGCTAAAAAAAATAAATGCCATGTATTTCAGACAATTAGTCATTGGTTGGAGGGATGCACTTGCTTTAACAAAAAAAAAAGAACACTAATCATAAAGCTAAATATATTTTATGTGCCTATAAAGAAAGAGAGAGATATCTATTTTTGATCCATCTATAGTGTTTAATGTATCATAAATGCACTACTGATACACATAGACTCAAACTTGCTGGAATTTCACCCTGAAGGGTCCAGAATGCAAAATAGGTAGAGCAAAATATATACTGTAGAACCAAATCTAGCTTATCTAGATACGTATGTTTCTTCTGATCTTGAAATATATGAACCACTAGGCAATTAATCACTTACAGTAAACGCAAACGTAAAGAATGGTGTATATTTATTGTTCTTCATATATTATCTGGCTATTCTATAGTGTTTGCACAAATAATGGTCCTGCATATGCTTTTTTTGTTAAAATGTTTTCTCTCCATTAAACATGTTATCAACCTTATAGTAACAAAATCCCTTCCACTTCTTTCTGCCAGCAGAGAAAAGAAACACAACCAAATGAAATTTAAATTCTAAACTTAGAACTTATTTCTCATCTTACCTTTGCAATGGTGTACTTAATTATCTTTTACTCTTTACTCTTTTTAAACGTTAAAAGTTGTAAAAGTTGCATTAAAAGAAAAAAATTATTAATAAATAAACTTCAACCCTATAAATTTTTTGACTTATAAAATAAAAAATTTCACTTATTTATAAATTATGAAATGGATTAATCACTACTAATTTCCAACAACAAAAACTTGTGGCCATAACTTCATTGCTTTCACCCAACTACCAAGTTTGTTTACTTTATGATGCCTTTCTTTTCGTTGTATTCCCCATAGAATATTATTTATTTAGGCTTGAAGTCACGAATATCAATGGCAATGGAATCTTCCCTAGTTTGATTCCTGGCTCTTCATTTTTTTTTTAGTCTTTCCCTAAGTGTTTGGAGCACATGCTTCCCCTCCCCTTTTCATGGTCTATAAATAAGCACCACTGAAGTAGTGTTCATTCATATATAAACTCCTTCCATTTCTTCTCTTCAAGAAAGCACCTCCTTCTTTAGCCTTCATTCTTTACTTTAACCTGAGTTTAGCCATGGCAGATTTGACTCGCACTACTTATTACTTGCTTGTTGTACTACTGTTCCTATCATATGAACTACTTTGCATAGAAGGAAGGGGTTTGAAAGCAACCACAACCACCACGTCCCCAAAATCTGTCTCCGCCGTCAAGGCAACGAGCACTGCAACTAACACTACAAAAGGTGTTGTTGCAAAGCCAAACCAGTTGGAGAGTTTCGCTAAGAGTTTGAATGGCTATGTTGAAGCTTTTCGACCCACTACTCCCGGCCATAGCCCTGGTGTTGGTCACTCTATTAACAACTAACGAATAAGTAACATGCAAATGCAACAGATTACAAGTGCTCTTATATATGTTCCTATCCTTGTAATGTTATTTCATTTCAATGTTAGTGTTAGGTAGGCATATTCTGTGGTGGCACCAATCCATATACCTTCTAAGTTTAGTTTCTTATTATGCATGTTTGTATTAATGCAGCTTGTTATAAGCTTTCTCCATGCAGCCACTGGAGATTATCCAAATTGATAATAAAATTCTACAAAAATATCACGTTTCTCTATTATTTTTTCGCTTTCAGCAAATAATAAACTTAATCTTACTACGGTTGCACAGTTTATATTTGTTCTGGGTATTCGGACCTAAGAACGATTACCTTGCTCCTCTTTTTGATTGGTCGTTATCACTCTCAGCTTCCTGCTTCACCTTCCTCTTCTCGATGGTGTGGTAGCACAGGCTGTGATAGTACCTGAAGAAGGCATTCCGGACGTTCAAGTCAGTTAGGGTGTCGACACTCGTTTGTCAGAGTACTGTAGATAATGACGTATCTGATTCTTGCAATCTGCACTATTTATATTATCTTAATGGATCTTCGTTAATGGGTCGGATTAGGATGTTGGTTCTCATTTAGGGTTATACTAAACAATTCTTAATTATGGACTAATCCTATTAACTTGGTCAACCTATGACTCGTCATCATGAATTGATCGACCACATGTCGTTGTGTAACCTTTTTATGGTGATAAGATGGTTTGAGTTTCTAATCGATTGCCAATAGACTCCCAGTAAAGTATTCTTTAAGAAATACTCAAACAAAATCTTCTTATGTATATTCGTTGATTGAAATAGATGAGAGAATTTTTTTGTAGGAACTTATAATCTAGAATAATTAACCATGACCCTTTTTTGTTTCAATAAATATTGGGAAGTGAAGAAATGGGAGGAGCAATATGATATATATCTCCAACAGTTAGCGTATCGATTTTATGGTATGAGTGAGATTTCGATACACGAAAATTTCAACGCAAAGAGCAAAACCTAACAATATCTCATATGCATGTGCTTTGCATGGCATGACAAGATTGTATTTCATTATTCTTCAAAGACAAAGAAAAAAACAATAAGTTAGAGTGTTACAGTGGTAACAAAAACTAAAATTAAAATACGATACAATCATAATATATATGCTTTACATAATATTCAAAATTGAATTATAATGTTACATTATATTAAGAAGGAAAATGTTTTTCTTACATCCATGTTTTCCCATATACTTCAATAAATATTAATATTTTAATTTTTTTAATTTTAAAAGTTATTTTAACATTTTATATTTTACTTATACTTTTATTAAAGAGATTCTTTATTTTTTATTTTTTTTATAAATATTAATATTTTATTATAGGTATGTATATAGTCAATTTTTGGAGTGTGCCACGGCCTACTCCCCTTTTACAACAAATCCTAGGTAGTTAGTTCCCCTTTTCTCCTAGGTAGTTAGTCTCCCTTTTCTTTTAGCACCATTATTGGTTGGTTATATACACTTTTTTATTGTAACTTTAATGAGTTTTAATTTTAATTACAGTTTTTATTTAAAATATTTAAACTTAAAAATTTATTTAAAAAATCAAATTCAAATCCTCTATTTGTACACACTTTTTTGTGTAAGTCTTTATATCTATATAAAAACTTTATATATTACGGTCTCAATGTAATAAAAAATTACAATTTGAATCATTAGCTTGTCAAAACTCTGTTTTTACATATTTAAAATATTTTTTTTTTCTCCACATAAATAATTATTTTATATATTAGTATTTTTTATTAGTTGCTAAATAATTTAACTTTAGATATTTTAAAATTACTACAATTGAAATTGACGATGTAAAATGATAGTGCCACCATGCATCACCCTGAAAAGCAAATTTGGCAGTAGACTATTACCTCTGTGTTTTGTTTTTTTTTTTTTTTCATAACATTCAAGTTAAACTTGTTGTACCCTTTAAAAATCTCCAATAAAAACTCAGGTTGAACAAATTTATGGTCGTTATAAATAATTCAATTTCAAGATTCAAAAATCGCCAATATCAATTTTACATGTAAGAAATGTCTTTATTTTGTACTTTCTTTTAATCTTCAACTCTTAAAAATTCTAGTATAACAAATTGTCAAAAGTTTTATAACAACCTACCTCGTTTATTTTATTTTTATAAAATCAGGTTTAGACCTACTTATACTTTATGATAAATTCTTATTATTTGTACTAAATGCGAGATCTTTAACACATTTTTTCATATCGAAACTATCAATTCGTGTATGAAATTATACATTCATAGCGGTCTAATAGCAACTTATAACAAATAATTCTGATAAGTCTAATAAATTTTCATTAAAATAAATTATAAATAATTATGATAGTATATTAGAGTTAGACTTTAAATCTAATTGAATCTTATAAAACAAATTTTATACCAAATTATACATAGGTTTCTAAGAATTTAAATTAAAATACAGTAGTATCATAAGATACAAATATGCTCATATAAAAAATAAAATGTAGGATTTTATAATGGAAGGGTTAAAACGAAATATGTATACAAACATTAAACAAATTATTAAACATTAATTTTTAGTATTATATGTCCTTTTCACACTCATATCAATGACGCAACCCGCTAATTAATTCAGAAAGAGAAATGAATCAATGACGCAAGTGAACCAAATTAAAAAGAAATATTTATTTATTATATTTCCCCATTTTCCATCACATTAATCATTTCTTTCAGCTTCACCTATCTTATAACTTTTTTTGTACGAAATCTTTGTACTAGCTAGTGCAATTTTTTTTATTGGAAAAGTGTATTATTTTGCATAAGCTGATTCATCGTCTTGTTTCATCTGCCTAGACTAGGTTTTTTTATCAGCTCTACCTAGGCTAGGTTACTATAAAGATATGCAATAGTTTATTAACCCTTTTTCATTAACAGGAATATAGCATAATTAATAAACTAAGTGGTGAGGATTTAAATTCTGGACATAGAAAAATATTGAAGTATTCATATTATGTTTCAAGATAAACAAATTTATTTAGTGATGAATAATCTGTATTAATACTATAATTAAGAAATGTATTTAATTTTGAACTATAATTTGTTTGTTCAGCAACGAACGGAGAGAAATTATTGAGAGGAAGTGAAGAAGTAGCTTACTAAACCTAAATTTGAAATGACGTGAGTGATGAGTTGACATGCATGGATCCTATCATCCCATGTTGGTTTGCTGACAATTAATCAACTGTCCCCTTCCTTTTCCTATCAAATTTATAACTAACAATAGAGGCTGCAAAAAGTGGTAGAGTCAATTTCTTTTATAAAAAAATTAATTGATATAGTGATTAAATTAAAATTATTTTAAAAATTAAAATAAATTTTGGTTTTAAATTAGTTTATATTATTGTTATATAGTTTTTAAATTTGTATCTAATTAGCAATTAAGATTTTAACTACCAATTATTTAGATTCTAAATTTTGTAACAAAAATTTGGTAGCTAATTAGATACCAATTTAAAAATCATTTAACAATAATAAAAATTAATATAAAAATTAAAAAAAAATAGTTTTTAAAATGGTTTATAATTTAGTTATTATAACAACTAATTATTTTTTGTCTCTAAATTTGGTTTCTATTTATTGATTTTCTTGTAGTGATGGATATGTGTCTGTTATTTAAGTTTGATGTTTCGTTCCCTTTTAAAAAAATAATTTTAAGTTGGAAATTTGTACAGGTTTATATATTATAAAATAATTCTATTTCTAATTGATATTAATGTGAAATTTTTAACATAATTTCTACACATCAATATTGTGAAATTCTATGTGAGATTAGATATTTATAAATAAATAATTTTATCATCTAAAATTTAAAAACATCGAAATAGGTGTATTTTTAATAATGAGAGATGACTATATAGAAGTGTTTATGGTGGCTAAAAAAAAATCTAAACTTGGATAATCAGTAAAGAAAAAGATGCAGAGTTCACTTATTCTAATTGGTATTTGGAACCTCTGGTATGTATGAAAACTATTAAATAAATTTGTTTCTTTTACTTTAGTTTGCCTCTCTAACTCCTTGTTTAAAAAGGAAGAAGTTGTGTGTTTTACATAATAGTCTTAAGCATCATTTAGAGTTTTTGTCTCGTTTTTTAGGATTAAGAGACTTTAAGGTGGAGTATATGTGATGTGAAAAGGATTACCTTTGGTTTTTGTTGGGGTAGTGGTTTACAATGTTGTTGTGTTATTTGTCTAGAGAATTTTTATCAGTTCCTCTTCTTGTTGAAGATTTGTGTTTGGTGGTTTGTGTTTTTTATTTTTTTGGAATTTATTGTGATGATATATTCTTGGTTGTTGTTAAGGATGAGTTCATGTTTACGTGATATTATTTGAATTTATGTTAATCGATATCTTTTGTTAGGAGTGAAGAAGCACAGGGAACAGTTTGTGATGTAAACGAAACTCATACTTGTTTTATATATTATATTATATTATATTATAGTATAGAGGAATATTGAATTGAATAAATAAGATTAATGAAGGGTTGGGGTGGTGAACACAGAACCCCATGCAAGTGAAAACAGAATGGCGCATGTGGGCGAAAGCAGTGTCAACAGTGGCCTTTCGAAAAGAAGCGACCCTTCAGATGTATGACGAGAAAAGGTCGTTCTTACAATCAGTAACTAATTTAGGTAAGGCTCATGCTTTAACTCCCATCAAATCAAAAATATATATTTACTTTTTTTTTCTGGTTTATTTTACTTTTAATTTAAAATTTTAACATATATTATTATATTATTAAAACAAATTGTCAAAATGAACGTAACTTTTTTATGGTGTCAAAAGAACACTTTTCTTTGGGTAACATTTTTTTTCTCTTACATTGATTTAATAATAAAATATTATATTTAATTAATAAAAATAAATATAAATAACATTTTAAAACAAAAATAATAATATTTATGATTTTTAAAAACAATTAATCTTCTCTCTTCTCGGTCTCTCGCGCTTTCATTGTTATTTTGAGTTTTCAACTATTTTATCTTCTAGATTAAACTTTGATATATGAATTTGGACTGATTATTGGTTACGAGTTTTAAAATGAATTTATATATATGATAAATGCATTGTGATATGGTTATGTTATAGGTATATTTGTTTCAACTGTGAAAAGTAGAACAAAAAAATCATTAATAACACACATTTAGAATATCCATTAGTTAAGGGAATAGAAAAGGGTTATGGAAAAGAAATTTAAAGGTATAACTGTGTGAGCAAAATCAAGTAGAAAGGTGAATAAAGAAAATAAAAGATGAATGGGTGTATGGTGAAGTTAGAGTGAAGTATATTATCCTATTTAAAAATAGTGAATTAATGGAGCATGTATGTTTGAGCTGAACCTAGGTGGTAACAGAAGTGTGTATTAGATACCTAATGACAGTTATAGTAGTTTAAGAGTTGAAACCAAACAACTCTAGAATCTGACCCCACAAATCATATTCCTTTTTAACATTCAACACTCAATAAAATGGAAAGAATGATGTCCAAAGTGAAAGGCCAGCTGTTTTCTAGATTTCCCAAATCAGATTTTTTTTTTTTTTCATGTCGAAGAAATTTTAATTACTAAATAAATTTTTGATTTCTAAATCAGTTTCTATTATTATTAAATAATTTTTAAATTGGTATCTAATTACCCATCAAAGTTTTTACTATCAAATTTAGAATTTATATAATTAGTAGTTAAAACCTTAATTGTTAATTAAATACCAATTTATATATTATTTAAACAATAATAAAAATTAATTTAGAAACTATTTTTTTTTAGTTTTTGAGATGGTCTCTAATTTAGTTATTATTGTAATTAATTATTTTGGTATCTAAAAATTGATTTTTATTTCATAATTTTCTTGTAGTGTCCATATAGATTCTCTCCCTTTAGTAAACTACAATTTTACTTCTGTACTATTTTTTAATTATAAAGATATCTTTCACATCTTTCAGTTGGATCATTTTATTAATATTTTTAATTACGATATTAAATATTCACAGAATAACTTTTTTATTAAAGATTTAATTTCAGACCTAGAACTACCTTTAACAGTGTTTAAACAAAGAGGTTGGTACTAATATTATTGATTACTTTACTAGATTCTTGAGACACTGAGCATATGTCAAAGGTCTTTATAGGTTTTCTTGTTTGGTTATTATTACATATGTACATCTAATTTTTTAGACTTTCAAGAGCATGAAAGGATCAAAGTTCCCCCTAATCATCATAAACAAGTAATTTAACTTTTAAAATCTTAACTAAAGTCTAGGAATGCTTAAATAATGTTTACATATCTGTACTCTTTTCTGCACATGATGCATTGTGAATCAAAACTACAATTCTGTTTCTATACATTCTTGATTTTCCATTTCATTATTTAAGTATGGAAGAATATCCACTGAATATTTTTGGAGCCTGTTTATATAACTTACACTCCACAAAGACGTAATCGGAATAAACACAAATTAGCTAGTCATATACTATAAAAAAAACTATTAAGTAAAAACAAATTTTAGAAAAAAATAATTAATTAATATATTAATTAAATTATATATTATTTTAAATATTAACATAATTATTAATATTAAGATTAGTTTTTATTATTAATAAATAGTTTCTAAATTGATATCTAATTAATTATTAATTTTGGATGTAAATTTCTAGATGTAAAGATAATGAATCACAAATTAAAAGAATAAGACATTTGTTTTACTTATCTCTATTTGTTTATCTATCTATATATAAAAACGCATTATTTTGATACATAAACTTAATTTAAAATAATAATTAGATATTTTAAAAAATTATTAATCAAGTGTTTTAATTAAAATGTTAGTTTTTTCATTACTATTTAAACATTTTCAAAGAATAATATTTTGATCATAATATTAAAATGTTAATTATGATTTTAAATTATTTTATAAATAATAATAATGATAATATGAAAAGTATCTGTATAAATAAATTATAATTTTGTATACTTTGTAAAAAATATAAGTTAGTGATTATAATTTTCTTGCTTTTTTCGTATAATATCCTTATCCTGTTATTTTTTTTTATATTCTATTATCTCATATCCATCAATAAATGAGAACACATTTCTATAGAGTGTAGATTTGTCGAAAACTTTGGGAAAGTTGGAAGTGAGGCAAGCAAATACAGAGTTGGGAATAGCAAAGCTCCTATGCGTTACTGTGAGATGGGCTTTGAACATAATTAATCTTAATAAAAAGCCCTAATAGTATTGGACTAGAAAAGGAACCTAGTATAGTGTTCGCTATTTGCATAGCACCATAGCTATAGTAATTTCTATTCAAACCGTCACCTTTGCTAACTAGATCACCCCTTCTTTTTTAATTTTCTATTTAAAAAATATACCTATTAATTACTTATTTCACTATAGTAGTCATTCCTCAATAGTCTAAGACCAACTCTTTTAACACCCTCTACTAAGAACACCACCCTCTACTAAGAACACCACCCTCTACTAAGAACACCACCCTCCATTTAACTACATCGGATAGAAGAAATCTAGTGTAAAATCTATTAGTTAATATATAAGTATTGCCATGGTAGGCCATTTTTATTTAGCAAGGTAATTTAGTTTAACATAGTTCTAGAATCAATGAAAAAAATATTTTGAAATTTGAAATAAAAAGTAAACAATTTAGACATACTATCATATGTACATGGTTTATGCAATTCTTCATCCGAATTAAAATTTAACAAAATTATTTATTGTGTAAAACGGTGAAATAAAGAGTTAAATTAAATTAAAAAATAATATGAATAAAATGTCTCTAATATTATTTTTAAAAATAGTTTTTTTAAATAAATATATTAACCTAGTATTAAATAAATACTAAATGTTGGGGAAAAGTTACAACAATGATACTTGACCAGAAAATTATTATGAAAATGGGAAAGTCATAAATGTGAACGACAATTTTCAACAATAAAATTGTCATTTCAAACGACTTTGTTTAAAACTTTAATTAATTCTTTTTTTTTTATTTGAAATTGCCATAATGAATGATGTTTGTACACCTAATAGATTGAGAAGTACATAATGTATTCTAATTTTGAAAAAAAAATGTATTTTTTTATTTAAAAATTTATCTATACAGTAAAATTATCTTTTTAAATGTGTTTTTTTATTAATATAATTTATATTTAATGATTATATTTAATAATTTTATTTTTATACATTTATTTTAACATAAATACATATCTACCATTTTTTATATATTATATAGTTTAATATAATCTATAATTTTATTAACATTCATATTTATTTAATAATGTACAAAATTATACACAAATTATATTTCATTTATCTATAATTATATCAACCCTAATCCATATATCACGGTCACATTGTTTAAATTTTTTGAAATACAACACAAATATTTATAGTTTTAACAATATTTAAAAATAGTATAATATTTTAATTTATCCCACAACCTGTTTTTAACTCAATTTATTTTAAAATATTTAAATTTTTTAATATATTAAAACTTAATTTAGGGTAAGATTGTTTTTTCTAAAAAAAAGTTATCTTGCATTATTGATTATTGTAAATAAAACAAAAATTCATTTTTTAAAATGATAATATATTATGTACTATCTTTTATTAAACAATATATTCCAATTACGAATAATTTTCACCAATGTTGTAACTTTTACGAATGTTGGTTTGAATACGAGTTGAAATTGAAACACATCTTAAATTATGAACAGCAACAACTGCTCCAGATTCCGGAACCTTCTATTAAGGGTCTAAAACGTATGAGCCAACAACACGTGTGGTATCAGTGGCTTAGGTGGACCTTTTACTTCAATCCAACGGTGAAGATTGCGGTCAATGTGATCTAACGGAGCAGATTGCATAAAGTGATGAGCATCTGTGTGATGGTGACAGCGCCGCCAAGACATTACTTAACAGGTTTTTTCCCACTACAAGATGAAATATAATAAATTCTCCATGTTTCATGACTCAGCTTTGTTTAATGCATTTATTTTATGAAAATCTCAATTTTCACTTTCTCCCAATTAACCACACTATAAATCTTTTTGCATTCTCTGTCCATAATTTTTTTAAATAGATATTGTAATTTAAAAAAAAACATTATTAATAGTCATGTTATATGAAAACTGATTTTTTCAAGTCAACTTTGGTCACTTGTGGTCATATGTACTAATTTGGTAATCTTGTCGAAATCTATAAGTAGGAATCTTTATTTTTATTTTTTTACAATTAATTCTACTCAAAAGTTTTTTAATATAACATTCAGTATTTACTGCTTAGATTTATTAATTGTTTCATCCTTGAAAGTTCTGTAATTTTTTTCCCCTTGTGACTAGTGTCATATTTATAAGTTCTTTTAAGTATTTTTTAAAGTTTTATTTATTACTTTTTAAGCATCTGTTATAATAACTGTTTCTAATCTTATCTTTTTGAGAGATCATTCATAACTTCTCTTACTATATATAGCCACAAATACCTTAAGTAAATAATGTACTTTTACATAGAATTCAATCATTGCATAATTTGGTTAATATCTTGAATGATTTAAAATCAATGTATTATCTAAATTTTATGAGTTCACAAATAATTGAATGATGCATAATCTTCAAGTTTTGAATCATTTTTAGTATTAAAAACAAAATTTTAAATTGATGGCAATAATCATTTGTATTAAATTACTTGTTTTGTTTTAATTAGTTGGAAAATAGATTAATATTTTTATTTACTTTGTTGAATTTTTTTCCTTTAATTTTTCAATATATGACACTGTTTAGATATTTTGAGTAGCTAATTTTAAGAATTAATATCATAGAAGCTTTATACTCCACGCACTTCATTAAAATGTTAAGTTCTAATATAATATCTTAACTGGTTTTTTATTAATCCTTCTATTAAATAATAACTTTCAAATAGAGTGAAATTATATTATATTATGTTATATTATATATATATATATATTTATTATATTATATATATTATGTGAATTTATATTCAGAAAAAATAGTTATATTACCTATATAATAAAGTATTAATTAGAGAAAAAAAAGTTTTATTAAGATATAAATTTTTTTAGAGTATGTGTATTTAGTTAATGAAAATATTTTTGTAAATATTGGTTGATATAAATGGTAATAATTTATTTATGTATTTTAATTCTATTTTGACCAAAAAAATAAAAGAAAGTATTAGAAAACAAATAGAGTGATAATTTCCTTTTCGTAAAATTAAAAGGAATTAATTTTTCATTTAAAAAATAATAAGTAAATAAATTAAAACGAAGTAATTTTGCAGTTAGATATTACCATATTGTCATGGAGAAAGATAATTTAAAAAAAAAATACAACTCTTCCTATTTTCTATACATTTTATTTCTTAAATAATTACTAAGTTTAAATAATCATTATACAATTAAAAATAGAATTATTTTATAAAACAGTATTAACATTATCATATTATTAATATTTTAACAAACATTGTTATTAAGTTATTAGCCAATATATGTCAAATTATTATAATTAAGAATTTAACAATAAATATAATATGTTAAATTGTGAAGTTATTATTAATTAGAAAATTTCCCTAATATATCTTTAAGAATAGTTATTATATATTTAAATTTTCTAGGGTTCATGAATGAATAATAATTTTATAGCAGAAACTATGAAATGCAATCTAATTAAACCCTAGAGAATTGAATTAATTTAGCTAAAAATGGTATATGTGTAGGAGAAGGGTTTGGTTTGTTTCTGCAAATTTGTGTAGAAGCATCGGGTTTGTGTGGACACTAAGAACATCCAAAAATTCGCTCTAACTTGTGTCTGTCGCATGGGTTCCACACCACTTTCTCTTCCCTTCAAACCCTAATCATCAACCCACTCTCACTCTCCTTTTCCCTCTTCATCTCCATCTCCATGTTCCGCCTCCGGTATACTTCCTTTCCATTTTCTATAATTTTCAACTTCATCACTATCTTCTCTCTATTTATCCATTTTATATACTGTGTTCGGTTTCTCTCTATTTTTGGTCTTTCGTTATCCTTCTTCGCATTCTCTTTGAACAGATGTTTCCTATTTGTAGTTTTGAGTGGGAGCACTGTGATTTTTGTAGGTTGAGCACGTGGTGTGTGTGTGTTTTTATTTATTTATTATTTTTTAACATTTGGGTTAATGGTTCGGGGAAGCTAGATTTAGAATGTTATCCTTAAGTCTTTATTACGTTTTTGTTTATTTTTTTTTTCGCCAAATATTGGCTCTTGCATGGTTGATAACTGTTTAAACTTTTCGCGCAACGCTGCGGATAAGGATCCTTATCTTTTCTATTTCTAGCTTACGAAGGCTGAATTCTAATATTGCTTGATATTGCTTTCTTTACATATTTGTTTGTTTGGACATTGTTTGATTTCAGTCTAATATGAAACACAATAAGCTCGTGTCAATAATCTGTAATCAATGCTACAAGGTGTAACTGCGATTGGTTAAATTTGTTCACATGTGTATATGTTTTGTATTTGCACTCAAAGCATTTTCAGTCTTGGTTGTTTGCACATAATTTATGCGTGACGTGGAAAAAGAAAAAAAATGCTCTAACCAGTTTTTGTGGTTCAACCAGGGGATTGTTGCACAAAACATTCACTTCTTATGTGGTTCTGTTGTGCATCTTGTTCTGGCTCGCTGGATATGGACTGTGCTCTTTGAATGGGATAGAAAATTCACCAGATTATGATGGTTGTGCATCTTTTGAGAAGAGTTATGATTGGGGTTCTTCGGATACCATTGTTAGTGACTCTAGTTTAGGCTATGGATTCTCATCTTCCCATAATTTTGAAAAGGTGTGTCCGAACAGTCATTCGTTCTGCTTTCCATCAATGTTGTCTGAATTTTCTCATAAAGAGAGAATTGTGAAGGAAGCTTCTAAAGGAGAATCTGGCCGTCAATACAACAGTCCATTTTGTGTAGAGTTATCTCAAGATAGCAGGCAGACAAGTAATGAAAGCTGGTTGTCTGAACATGGCGTGTTCAGATTACTTAATGGAGGGGTTGTCTCGTGTTCTTTGAACTCCAGGGAGGGAGCGGATGAGGTACCACCTCGTCAAACAGAGGTTGCTTGTACAGATGATATTTCTTCTTGTGGAGGTTCTTCCCTTAAGCAAAAGACAACACGCTTTTGGTCAAAGAACTCTGAGGTTTCCAAATCAAATTCTTTTGATGGTTCTGTCTCACCCAATGTAAGGATTGGACCGACTGTACTTGACTGGGGAAAAAAGTACTTGTATTCTTCTTCCGCAGCTTTTTTAACTGTGACAAATACATGCAACGATAGCATATTAAACCTCTATGAGCCATTCAGCACGGACTTACAGTTCTATCCTTGTAACTTCAGTGACATTTCACTGAGACCTGATGAATCAGCTTTAATTTGTTTTGTTTTCTTCCCTAAAAGTCTTGGTTTGTCATCAACTAGCCTGATTTTGCAGACAAGTTCTGGTGGATTCATAGTAGAAGCTAAAGGATATGCTACAGAGTCTCCTTTTGGAATTCAACCCTTATCAGGTATGCAAATTTCTCCTGGTGGAAGGGTGAGCAAGAATTTTTCACTGTTCAATCCCTTTGATGAGACCCTCTATGTGGAGGAAATAACTGCCTGGATATCAATTTCTTCAGGGCATTATTCTGTTGAAACCGAAGCAATTTGTAGGATAAATGATTTTCAGGTTTTTGATGCTTGGCTCTTCCCAACTATTAAGGATCGGTTGGTTGCGAATACTGGCCAAGTTGGTTCACCAATTGTAGCGATCAGACCCCATAGGAATTGGAGTATTGCTCCACATGGCTCTGAAACTCTCATGGAGATGGATATAATGGTTGGATTTGAGGGAAAAATCCTTGGTGCATTTTGTTTGCATCTACTGAGGCCCTCACAAGACACATCTGATATTATTATGGTTCCCATTGAAGCTGAAGTGGATAGTCATTCTGCCTATGATACTGCTGGCATATTCATTTCAGCAACTCTTGAGGGTCTAGCCTCATGTGATAGTGGTGAAATTGCTATCACTATCTCTCTTAGAAATGATGCTCCTAATGTTTTAAGTTTTGTTAAGGTCATAGAAGTTTCTGACACCGAGCTTTTCCGTATTAAGTTCAAAGAAGGTTTACTGCTTTTCCCTGGTACTGTTACTAAAGTTGGCATTATTTACTGTAGTCACCTGCACTTGGAGTTACATGACTTTTCACCTAAGTCCAGCTTGCAAGAGAACTGCAAACTTCTGATTCTTACTAATGACTCAAGTAGTCCCTTGATTGAGATTCCATGTGAGGACATATTATATATCTGCTTTGAACATCAAAGGAAAATATATTCATCTGTTCAAGTAGAAGGCAAGTCCAAGCATACCCAACCCGACAATATGGGAACAGGGTATATGGGCAGAAGCATGCACTTGCAACCAAATGTCAAGGTAAGTTGGTTCAGCTCTTGCTGTCTGTATTCTGTTTGAACACAAAGGTTTTTGAACTGTTTATTTTGCAAATAAAAGTTGAAACCACTGAGTGATGAATATTGTCTATTATTTATTTATTCACTGATTTTTTAACAATGGGGGGCTTCAGTTAAATCTAGCGGCATATTTTGTAAATGCCTTGGAAGTATTTTCGTTGATTATTTTTTAGTTTTTCATCTGGTATTCTAGTGCATAAAATACTGAACTTGATAATTACGCTCATCTATATGCTTATATTGTTGCATGTTAACTATGTGGCATGGGGAATTTTAATTTAAATCAATTGTGGGCATTATTAATGTCTTTTAATGTTTTTGTTTTTGCGATCTGTCCCTCCACTCCTTTGAGAATTTAGTTTGACAGGTTTGAGAGTTGAGAAATAAAATGGTGAGGTTGCTCTAGGATAAAGATTTTAAATAATAATTTCAATAGAATTAACCAATTAGTTTTTAGGCATGGGAAAAAGTTGAGACAATAAACAAGCTTATCTCTTTTACATTACCCCATGATACATATAAATGGATATCTCTCTCATCAACTTGTACAGTATGCAGAAATAGTTTGTATCAAATAGTAGGGTGGTGCCCTTCTTTACCATTGTTTGAAATTTCTTTCTAACGTATTCTTCCCCTACTCTGTTTTCTTCATTACTACTTTTCTTTCCATTTGTCTTTCCATAATTAGCTGTGTACAAGCAATTTTGGTCATTATATACAGTAACAGATACTATTGGAAACAATTTTACTTGGTTTTCTTTAAATTAACCCATTTTTGGATAAATTACTCCATAAGCAATTATAGGAGAAAAATAAGAAGGTAAATAAAATAAATTGAGCTCCTGTGAACTATCTGATGCACTTTAGCTTTTTAGAGAAGTTAGATGAGAAAAAAACTTCTATGAAAGTTAAGTGCATAAGTTGATTTTTATCTTACGAAAGAAGTTCAATTCCTTATTTTTCCTAGTAGCATGGAGAAGTTTATTTAAGCAAGGCCTTAGCATACTTGATTATCGATACTTATTTCTAATTTCAAATAGCCATTACAGTGAAGTCTTTCTACTACTTTTCTTTGAAGGTTTTAGAGACAGAAGATGTAGATGAACTGGTTCTTGCAAACTGGAAGTCTCAAGGAACCATGGGTGGCATGTCTGTGCTTGAAGACCGTGAAGTGTTATTTCCGATGATTCAGGTTGGAAATTATGTCTCTAGGTGGATCACTGTAAAGAATCCCAGTGAACATCCTGTTGTGATGCAGCTTATCTTGAACTCAGGAGAAATAATTAATCAATGTAAGGGTTTAGGTGATTTATTACACCCTTCTTCATCTAGTCACTTGGTTCTTGAGGAAGGTGCTACTCCAAAAAGGTATGGGTTCTCTGTACCAGAGAATGCGCTTACAGACGCATATGTGCAACCTCATGATCATGTAACTTTGGGGCCAATAATTTTTTATCCATCTGATCGATGTGGGTGGAGTGGTTCAGCATTGATAAGAAACAATCTTTCAGGTGTTGAGTGGATACCTTTAAAGGGTTATGGAGGGTTGCATTCTCTAGTTTTGCTGGAGAGGTCTGAACATGTTGACAGTGTAGATTTTGATTTTAAAATGCCCAAGGTGCTCAACTTTTCTCTTCCATATAATTTACTTCACATGAAAGAGATAACTTCTGCCTGTTCACCACATTTAGTGAAAGAGTTGTATGCCAAAAATACTGGAGACTTGCCATTAGAGGTTAAAAGTATCAGAGTTTCTGGGAGAGAATGTGGATTGGATGGTTTTAAGATTCCATTTTGTAAGGGTTTTACTCTTGAGCCAGGGGAATCAACTAAACTTCTGATTTCACATCAAACCGATTTTTCTGCAGCTGTGGTGCATCGAGATCTTGAACTAGTCTTGGCTACTGGCATTTTTCTGTTACCTATGAAAGCAAGTTTCCCTTATGATATGCTAGGTATCTGCAAGAGATCCATGTATTGGATGAGAGTGAAGAGATCCCTTCTTGGATTCATTCTTATTGCATCCTTAATATTTCTGATATTTTGTTTCATATTTCCTCAAACAACTGTGTCAGGCTTCTTGGATTTATCTTGCCAGAGTGATGATAACTTGGTCCACGCTACCATAAATAGTGCTGGAAAAGCCAGTTTGTTACGGCATGACCAGAGAAAGAGTAAGCTCTCTATGTCTAGTAAGATGAATCATCTAATGGAGGCCTCCAGTGGGAAATATCCGTATGGTCAAGAGAATCCAACTAAATTGGAAATTTCTCATAATTTGATACAGACTCCTGAAAGTCATGAACAGACTAGTAGTCATGCATTTGATATTCAAAGTGAAAGAAAGTTGGCATCCACAGATGGTCAGAGCTTTGATCCAACGAAAACATCTCAGTTGGATTATCTCACAGTCAAAACTGGTAAAGAAAAGGGTAGAAGAAAAAAGAGGAAGGGTCTCGGTGCCAAACTGGCGGCACTGTCTGAAGTTTCAAGTAGCCAAAGTGGGAATTCTACACCCTCATCACCTTTATCTCCCTCTCTCTGTGTTACATCTAAATGTAACTGGTCACTGTCTATGGATGTGGAGCAACCTGCCGAGGCTCTTAGTCCAATGACACAAGTGGCTGCCCGACATTCTTCCATTGATCAAGCTTCTGCCCTAGCTGCTGAGTCAAATATATTGAAGCCTGCCTTTTCACAAAGATGCAGCAATAGTACGTCTTCCCTAGTGCCACATTCAGCTTCAAGAAGTGTTACAAGATTACCTGTTCAGATACATTGTTCTACTTCTGCCATTCCTGCTAACTCTTTTCCGTCTCCCTTGGGGTCAAAATCTACCGTTAACTTGCATGCTCGAGCTCCTGGAGCCCAACTTCACAACCAAACAGCTGTTCACTCACGGGAGGCTGGGCTTGCGAGTGAGTATACATATGATATATGGGGTGATCATTTTTCTGGACTTCACTTGTTAGTTCCAAAAAATGTTACCTCCATCAATTCAAGTCTCGTGGAAAATAATTTCGACAGCTTTTTTGTAAGAGGTCCACAAACCCTTGTGACAAATTCTCAAGAAGGCTAATAAGTTGAAAAACGACTTTATTTAACGTTTTCTTGCCTCCACTCCGGACCTATGTTAGTAAGAAAAATAAAGGTCTGGATAAAGCCGTCGCAGCTGCACACGTGCACACTCACTTTGAACCAGTAGTGTAACAATACTTCTAATTTTGTGAATATTATAACAAAATTAATGAATGAAAGTTCTACAACAATTATGCTGGTTAAGGGGAAAATAAAATAACGAAAATCACGTGTCTGGTCTGAATTTGATGTGTGGTACGTGCTGATAATGGTAGTATCCATCCATGCCATAAGATAATAAAAACTGTGCTTCTAGTGCCTTCAGAATTTATCGAGGTTACTTTTTTAGTGTTGCAAGAAATGCACCCGATCTTTCTTCGTTAACTGTAAACGTGCATTTCTTTTTAGCTTGAGAGAGCTCGGAGATTTTTTTTCAAAATAGCACGTTTTACATTCCAAAGGCCTTATTTAGTCTTCAAATTTATGGAAAACCGAATTCTAAAGATATTTACACAGGAACACAAAAATGGTTAAAGAAATAAATTAGAAAGGGAAAATGGATATTTAAAAAGATTGGGAGTGTAAGAGGAAAAATATGGAGATGCAAAATATAATTGGCATTGAATAAAGGTAGCAAGAGGTGGTCCAAATTCCAGTTGTGGACCATTTTCCACACCATTCCAACATCACAACAATGAGTATTAGAGTAATACTTCCAACACATTTCTTCACTTTAACATTATATACGCACAGTATTGGTGCACTTATACCAAAAAACTGCAACTAGAGTTCATATGGGCTTTCTTTATTTTATCCCTTTAGAAGCATCCAAAAGATCTAATATTATATAAACAATATATAGAAGCATCCAAAAGATCTAATATTATATAAAAAATATATAGAGACATTTATTTTGGCAAATTTTCTTTGGAACCCCTTATTTTTTTTTTTAAAAATTCTAACAATAATCTTGTAAGTATGGTGAAAATTTGTGGTTAAGGTAAGTTTTATGGTATTTTTACAAGTGGTGATTGTTTTTGTTCACTTATACTTTTTATTTCTTTAAAAGTCACAAATCACACAAAAAAAATCAACGAGATCAACGAGGTGTAAAAGTAAAGTATAGAACTAAAAATAATTATTTTCACATTGGAAAACATCAAATATAATAAATTTTTTTGTCAACTCTTTCACATACAATCAAATTATGGAACTGTTATGTCAAATATGACTGAAAAATAATATAAGTATTGCATATGGAAAGAAGGTATGAGGGTACGAGGTACAATGAAATTATTTAAAAAAGTGAAATTATGTTTCTTTCAGAATTATTTAAATTTTTTATAAAGGTTAAAATTGACTTGTAACAATTGATATGAATGTGAAATTGATATGAATGTGAGGTGAAAGTAAGAAGGTGGAGGAAAAATTTACTAAATACATAATATTACATTATTTAATTTATATACAACTTAATGACTTCACTCAAACTTGATGGAGGTTGAGTTTGGACTAGAGGTAAGGATCCATAAAAGTGAAAACGTAGATTTGGAAAAGAAGTTATTGGGCGGTGGCAATGTCCCACCAAAAATGGTTTCTTGGTATGACAGCAAGTATGGTGAGTGCGTAGGCTTTGAGGTTCATTATCGTGTTCCAATGGTTGAGCACAGCACTGATATCAGGGCACATAACCTCGTAGGTTTTGGTTGATGAAGATATAGAGCAAGGCAAGTCCCATTTATAAATCAAAGGCTAAAAATCAACAATATCGACAATTATATGAAGCCTATTTCTTCATGCACCCTTACAATTCGGAATGTAAAATCTCATTGTATTTCTTTTTAAAGTTTGAATTAAGTAGTTTGAAAAGTAAAATGTATGCATATCTGAGCTATTTCAAAAAGTAAAAGTTCCATTGTTTGATTTTGTCTTGTTTATAGAACTTGTGATTAATGTTTTAAAATGCTTGAGTTTGATCCTTATATGTCTGGTACAGTATAATTTTAACATTTCCCCTTGCTCTTGTATTAAACATAGCAAATTAAAACTTCAACCACATTTATTCTGCATCAAATTGGTTAGCACAGATATACAAGTCGTTGAATATTTTTTGCTTTTCTTCCCTCAAATCTTTACATTTCCTGTGCATTCTGATCATAACTGGTGAGCTTTCAAAAAATGCTTCCAGATTTCTGCAAAAAAGAACGGAGAGGAATTAAAATGCGAACTGTCTGACAAAATGGTAAGGTACAGAGATGATAATAACTTAGTTTAGCTTCCATGGAAAAAAAGTTTTGTGGAAAACTCCAAAATATAATGAGAGGCATTTTTAAACACTTACTTAGTGCTTTAGTGTTATGATGTGGGGTGGCAAATTTCATTTTAACATATCAGATTATGAATAAGAGAACGAAGGATTTGCAGACAACAATCACATCCATTGGGTATGTTTAGGAATGCATGAAAATGTCCATGACCACTTCAAAGGAGCAAATTAAAATTTCCTATTTAGTAACAAAACATCTGAAAAACCCAGATACATTGAAGATGAAGCTCAGATAGCAACAGTGACTCCACTTTTTATTCTCTAGAAGCATCTTTAATTGGAGAGAATCTAATAAATACTACTACATATAAAACATAAATTTCCAATTTCGCATGAAGCTCATATCTAAATTCCAACATAAATGTATTTAGTTACATGTCACAGTCTGTGACATGTAACACAGTCCACAAAGATTCTCTCTCTCTTCCATGTCTGTCAACCACGTTTATTTGTTTGCAATATGAATGTTGAATGGTAGCAAAAAATATCATTAACCAAATCAGATCAGATTTGGTTTTCATATGAAGTTGGTGTTTGGAACAACTGGAACATTTACATTGGTCCGTGGATGAGGCAACGAGCTTAAAGCCTCGTCCTTTTCTTCCTTTTCTTTTTTCCTGCATACAGTTTGCATAACAGATTTGATGTATCACTGAATGTGCAAGGCAGTATAAGATGGAAACTCGAGGGAGTAAGAAAATGGTGGCAATGGAGACAACCATAAAAAATGAGCGTAGGTCCAATAGAGAAAGGAAAATGGGTTTGATACAAGATGTATGTGAATGATATTCATAATCCTTTTATGCTTTAATTCCCCAATTGTTTTTTCTACAACCCCTTTGATGGTGTGGTTATGTGTTAAAACTATGCAGGTTGACGAGTTGAAGAGAAAGCTTAGACACGAAGAGAATGTTCACAGAGCGTTAGAAAGAGCGTTTACAAGACCTCTGGGATCCCTTCCTCGCCTTCCTCCTTACCTCCCCCCACATGTTAGTATCTGTCTTCACCTTTTCCTTGTGTGCATAGGTGGAACCCAGAAGTGGGCAACGAATGAAGCATGTTTTTCTTTTTCACAGATTGAAGTGTTTCAAGCGATTAATTTAGGAAAACCTCAGATGAAGTCATCTATCGATTGTATTTCAATTGTAATAAACTTTTATACATGGAATTTTAGATACTAGAGCTTGTGGCTGAGGTAGCAGTATTGGAGGAGGAGGTGGTTAGACTAGAAGAACGGGCTGTGAATTTCAGGTTAGCTCTATATCAGGAAGCTGTCTACATTTCCTCTAACTGGAATGCAGAGAATTTGAGGGACTCAATGGACCAGAACTCCATCAAAAGCTCCAAATATCAAACATCAAAATCTTTTTCCCAAAGTGAGCTTAATTCAACTACCTAGGCCAAGCCTCAGCTTTCTCTTGCTAAAAGTGATTACAGTAGAAAATTGTTATCTGACATTGTCACTGATTACTCTGGCAAGCTAGTGAACAGCAATTGCACATAAAACAAGAGTCGCTATCATCAATCCCAGAAGAGGGATGGCGAAAGAGAAACCACTGTTTTATAGCTCTCTGAAGGATAAGCAATCACTGGAAAAGAAAATGGCCAAATTCATTACCACACCGAAGAAGTCTCTGATCGAACAAGAATTAGCTGATATGTGTGTAGATCACTTGAAGTTACAAGCATGCAACGGTGTCCAATTATTGCTGTTTGTCTGTTTTGCTTGTTCAGATGGAGAGGATATTTGTAGATCAAGAAAGAGCTGAGTTCCTCAAGTTCATTAGATGTTAAGGAGTCAGAGGATATTGTCAAGTGCTTCTGTAGAATATTTATGATAATAGGCACATTCAATGACAAATTAGGGGAATAAAAAATAACTTCCAGTTCTACATCTGCTTGCAGAAAGGAAAAGGATCAGTCGTGTGATCCCTACGGTATCTGTTCAGAATCCAAAGTGAGGGATATTGGTAGATACAATAGTTTGTGTGAGATTAAAGCTTCCAATGTCGATCTCAATCGAAGAGGAAGTGTAGTGTTTCAGATCCATAGATTAAAGTAAGTTTTTACCAGTAATTAAGCCGATGGTTGATACTGTGGGTGTCTATCTAACCTAACAAACATATTTGCAAGGTAAGATACCTTTCTGTCACTGATTTTCTACTTATCACTACAACTTAAGACCGAAGAGTTGGGCCTTTGTTTGAGGATTTGATTTGAATTTGATATCATCTTAGTTTGCCTAACATGTTGAGGGTAGCCACAACACAATTATTTGGGTGTATATTTTAGGCATTGAGAATCCTTAAATGATTGTGGCGCTAATGCAGAAGGTACAATATTCTCTATATCTGTCTTTTAAGAACAAGTATTCAAAGAACCAGAAACATTGCTCGTTGCTTGGTCCTTCTCAATCAATCCGTGCTGCCATCCCATGCTGAAATGAGTGATTTTCTCTGTACACTTTTTTATCTGAACTTCTAATGACTTGTTTGTGCTGCTAGAATTTAAGAAAATACTAATGAGAAAGGAAAATGAAATAAAAACATCAAATCACTATTCTAGGTATTTTATGGCAGATTGAACTAACGTGTACACGAACGCCCACATACACACACTACAACAATATTAAGCATTTAGTATCCTGTCAAAATGAAACTCTAAATAAAGACTGATATGGCTAAAACTTGGCAATGCTTGTGCTGTGTCAGGCAAGGCAACAATAAAAGTGGGGGCAGCTGCTAAATGTAATCACAATAGAGCACTTCATCTTGAGACTTCCTTATCACCTGATGTTTGTAAGTACATGGTCTACTCTCTTTATCATGCTTAGTAGATTACAATGCTTATAGCATTCCAATACGAGAACGGTGCTAGTTAGAATAGGATGTCTAGCTTATGCAGCAAACATTATCTACCTATTACTTCTGGAGTAGTGTTTGTTCATCTCTTTATTCTTGGAGATTCTTAATGTGGTTTGGTTTATGTAAAAGGGTTGGGATATCCTTTTGTATCTCTCTTAATTTAATTTCATTCTTTGCTGATAAAAAAAAATGCTTAGTAGATTACAATTCTTCCATCAATTTTCTTCTTTGCCTTCCTGCGACCGACTTGCTCAAAAGCTGCGAAAAATGATGACATGAAAGTGCGAAGCATGTTTGGCTTGGAATGGTCAGAGCTTTTGGTTACATTTGCACTTTCCTGTGGAAGCTGGTCTTCACCTGCGGTATCTGTTTCTCAAATTAGACAATACTGTTGTTACGTGGACACTGACTTATGCTTTCCTTAACTGTAACTTGGTTTGTGATCAATTATTTGTCTGACAATTTATGACCAAACCAAAGCTGTGTCATGCAATTTGAAAACAATTTTACTTGAATCAAAATTGGATTTATTTTTTCAGAAAAAATCTCATATCTGGGATAGGAACTGAACAAACATGCATGGATAAGCTAGGAGATTAACGAGATCATTTTATAATGCAAAATTAAAAGCTTGACACTAGACTCTAAACCCTAAACCCTTAAATGTTACATGCTAAATTTCTTTCTTGACGTGGATAAAATCTTTTTTATGTATCTGCCTGATTTGTTGAATTGATGGAACGCATATGTTTTTTATTATATGATGGTTATATACAGCTTTGCAAGTTGACAATGAGTTAGAAGCATCAAAGAAGGATTACTTACAGGCAGCAGTTGGCAATACAAAGACAAACAAGTTGATAATCCCAAAATCACTACTGGTATTTATTTGACTTTGTAAAGGACTTGGAGTCTTTGTTGTATTGGGTCGGCCTCCAACTACCCCATTTAACTGAGAAATGAAGCAGTTGAATGGCTTGAAGGAAGAGGAAGACAGCCCTTTGCACATCTGGTGCAAATGAATTGTGTTTCTATCTTCATAAATGGTCAATATATGTAACAAAATTATTGGAAAACAACATTATGTAATTACATAGAAAGCGTCCCCTTGACGGAAATTGAAAAAACAAATGGAAAACTGAAAAGCCGTGTGCCAAAAATGTAGAAATTATAATTTTCCTAGATCCATACAATGGAGTTGCTTCTCTCTATACAACATCATCGCAAGGAAACACATGGTACAAGCAAATAAATCTTAGCGACTCAACCAAAAGGAGAAGGAACTGGTCCTGCGACTGCATCTGATCTCTTGATGATGCCCATTCCACAGATGATGCATCCAGGTGCTGTGACAGCTGAAAATTTAGATCCACAGAGATCACAGACATCGTATCCAATGGTCGACAGCCTGCTTAATGTGGCAGCACAAAATTGTGATGGATCTTCCAACGGATTAATGGACTTGTTAGTCAAACCCCTCTGAACACACAAGTCAATAAGGCTCCTAAATTCCTCCTGCTTGCTTGGAGGTGCTTTAGAAAATAGTAGTTCTAACATTTGCTTCGAATATGCATAATTTTGCACCTCTATATTTCGTTTTATGGCAGTTCGAATGCAATTTATTCTGTGCTTTGCGAGCAGAGGCAATGAGCCTAGATGGCGTGAAAGTCTAGCCATCTCATCTTTTGCGCTAATTGCACTTGGACCATGAACTCTTTGCAAACGTACAATTTCCTGCAGTCAAGAAGACAAATTTAAAGTAATAAAGAAATAAAGAATTTCAATGCAACAATAAATACAGTTTCAAGAGAGCTGCCACTGGTTATTTAGCTACGCAACAAATATTCAGAGTATGGAAAATCTGTAACTACAGATTTACGACAACGCTGCATTATGACCAAGAGAAACAGAAGTTCAACTACCTAATTTACTTGTTGGTCAGAGTCCATTCTATCCATGCCATTAGCAATTGAAGCATAGTAGTAGTACCTGAAGCAGAGTGACTGTTATCTTGTATTGAGCACAGATTGTTGCTTGAGATTTTATATCACTTCCACGAGATTGTTCTTTAGCTAATGCAAGAAAAGCTTCATCAAAGCAAGACAAAGCATCTGAAAGATGATTTAGCTCAAGGTGAGCAAGTCCAGTCTTGAAACATACAGCAGCAGCAGCTTCTCGGGGAACCTGTCATAGGAGCCATAAGACTGGGAACCGAAAAATAATACAAACTATGAAATAGAAAACAGGAGCTAGAACACAGTTTTTATTGAAGGAATTTCCACAAGGTCCTTCAGCTTCTGGTATTAGTGTCATATTAGGATTTGTATAAAATTAAATATCAAAGATAAAGACTCAAACATAAGAAAAATGACAGAGGTTCTTAGACTTTTCAAGGGCTAACAGAATCAGGTCACTTTCCCACCTGCAATCTGTGCAGTTGTTACAATACACTCTTCCAAATTTATCCCCTCTTATGTCATCCATTATCCCAACATCCTTCTAATTCCCTGCTGTCCTTGCCTTTCTTCCTAAAATACACCATAGTTATGTGACTCACTACGTTCAGTAAAGTTGACTGTTTGGCTGCGACATTATTAGAAGTAATCACTGTTTATAAGCACACCAGTTCAATCAGACTTTTTTTTTTTCCTGACAAGCCTATTTAATATACAAAATGATTAAAGGAAAAACCATAAAATGAGCATTTATGTTTCTGTATTCCCATATCTTTAATACTATGTTTAGAAAGCATTACTTATCCACGTGTAAATGAATTGGCATGCACATATGTATTTATACCTGTCCCGGTCGTACAGAGGATGATGGAGAAACAGCTTGTGGAGGCTTTCCAGAATCAGAAGTATTTGGTACTCCAAATATACTAAGATCAAGAGGTTGGCTAGAAATTGGTGCCTGAAGCTGTGATGGGGACATGACTGCAGCCTGATCTGAGGATTGTGGTGGGATACCGCCGTCAGGAAGTCCTACAGACTCGATAGGAGACACAGGTTGTTGAACAGCTTGAGGAGAAACATCACCTTGAAGACTAACATCAGATTCGGAAGCACTAACCTGGTTTTGAGTTGCTTTGCCACTTTCAGCTCCTGCAGTAAATCTAGAGAGATAACTCCCAGCAGGAGCCAGTGAAGCAGCAACCTGAAGAGATGGAATTGTATTCTGAAAGAAGTCCTCTGGAATAGGTCCTACTTTAGTTCCCGAATTTGTAACCCCAGTAGTTGGCTGTGAAATTGATTTTGGTTGAGTCAAGGCACTTGTACCAAACAGGTCACCTGGACTTGAAACAGTATGAGCAGCCACTCCAGTAGCTGCAGGTGGCTGAGATAGGCCAAGATCTTGGGATCCACTAGTAAATGACATGCTCATTGTCGGAGTTAACCCTTCACTTAGTTTAAATTTACTAGTGGCTTCTTTAATCTTATTAACATCCACAATAGAAGAGGTAACTGGCTTGTCTCGTATTCTAACACGTATTTTTTTGGTTTTTGATACTCCTTCCTCATCACTGCTGCTATCAGAAGCAGCAGCTCCATACATGGATTTCTTAAATTCTTCTTCTGCTTTAGCCTGTTCATCACTTGAGGAACTCGCAGGCTTTTTGTTAAGACTTGCCAGACCCATTAATGGAACACCTTGCGAATTACCAACCCCTGCATTAGATATGGGTTTAAGTGAAGATACTTCAAGACCAGTTGCTTTAAAATCGTTAGATGCAGGGATGAAGGATTTAACCAAGCTATCTTCCATGACCTCAACAACATTGCCTCTTCCTTTAATTAAGCCTAAATAGACACCTATATGATCTATAATAATGGATGGAATTGCACCATCATCAGTCTTCATATATGGCGTTACCTCTGCAGCAAGCTCCCAGTGAGGTATATCCTTTGCATTAGTAGGGGTTTTGATTTCCCAGTTTCCACCACCCCATTCAGGTCCTTTAGGAACCATACTTTCTGCAGCGAAGTTGGCAAATATTCCTTGAGTCCATCCACTAGATCGAATCCGTAAAATCCTTTCACTATATCGCCTCAATTCTGAGTCAAGAGCTTCTTCTTCTAATTTCTGAGCAAGACGCCTCATGGCACTAGGATTAAGGTGGCATATAAATAGATCAAGCAAGCTTTCGTAATCTGCAGTAACTTCAAAGGTTTCTTTTGCACTATCAAACTGACCGAACCTGCAAGTGATATTAAATTACAGAAGTAAACAAACTTTTAAATCACACTAATGCTTTCTTTGGGTATAGTCAACATCACCAGATACAAATGAGTATAGTCAATCAATTGAAACATCCACTAAAAAGGTTAATAAAAAAATCTACAGTTTTCATATATAATATAGAATTTTAGATACATAATAACTTAGCCATTGGCTGGGATAAGAGAGTAAAACATTATCAATATAACAAGTAAATTAACGAAAATCAATAATGAGGGAACACGCAATCATCATATTTCAACAGTTCCATTAGACACAATGGCAACATGATAAGTTCAATGAAGTTTCATAGTAACTGTTACCAACCTGATACAGGAATAACCCAACTGTCTGAACCTTTGAAATAAATGAGATGTAGGAGGACATTGTGGATAATCTCTTGAGCGCAGAAATTCGTCTTTTAGAACAGACAAAGCAGTGGAAAAACGAAGAGCTTTCACAGCATAGACACCCCGCATCACCTGATGTTAAAACTAAACATCCTTAGAAGATCAAATTGATCAAAACTAAATGCTGAGACGGAGAATTTTAGCACTTACTTGGGTGAAATGTGGACCTGATTGAGATAATGACACAGCTAAGTCTCCACAAACTGGAGAACCTCTAGCAAGGATGTCCAGAGACCTAGGTGTTATGCGCAAGCTGTCAAACCTTCATTCAAATAAGAATTTACAAAGACACCGTGTCAGTTGTTACAAAGCTTTAACATACATAAAGAAATGTGAGATTTTTCTGATAGCAAAAGACACCTTGATGTTATTTGGTAGAGTATTTCTGATAGGTCAAGCTTCTGCTCAAAACTTTGTTGCATTGTGGCAAATCCAATAAGAAGAGGCTCAAGAAGACCAACAAGACAACTTTTGACCTGGAACCCCCTCCTCTGTTTGGGATTTATTTCTGTAGGGCTAGCAAGCAATAATCGATCATTCAGAGCACCAATCAAGACTGCATAAGGAATTTATAAAAACATATTAGTAGGACAATACACAGAAAAAAAAATCTTAAGAGCACAAGTTAATTAGTTTTTAATTTCCCCTTTTCTGTTTTTACTTTTACAGATTTGTTTCCCTGTAGTGAGTTTCCCTTTAATTGTGATAGACAAATTTTCTTATGTAAATACAAAGTCAGAATTAATTAGTCAATATATATTTTTGTCTTGAGATGCAGACTATGACTCCAGAAAAAAGACCCACTTCAGGATATATATGTTCTTGAAAGTGCTAGAAGTAAAATGTAGTAAAAAGATCAAGTGTTCAAGGAAGAATCTCGGGCCATATCCTAAGGGGTTTATGAGTTATTGTGGATGGAAACCATTCTTGATCTTAAAGTATGAGGTCCCTGTGGCACTTATCTGTGACAACAAATATGCCATTAGCATTTGTTAGATTTAGAGAATAGTTGAGAGAAAATTTCTACTCCGAAAATATCATTCAACCCAACTGAAACAATTATACAAGAGGTGTTTATATACTATATACTGCACTCCAAATAACCGACAGTTAGTTCGAGTCTACAGCTGTCGAAAGTAAAGAGCTGCAATATCATTGTTGTACAAGAAGTAAAAGCACGTATTGATTAATCCTTAAGCTTTCCCCGTTTCTGTTTTTATTTGTACAAATTTGTTTCTCTGTAATTAGTTTCCATTTTATATCCTGAAACTATGATATCAAGATTCTCCATTCATGTAAATACTAGGTTAGAACTAAGACTCACTTAGTACATATCTGTATTCAGCTTTGTACACAATAGTGCGGGAAAAATATTCATCTTTTCCTCGTATCTCAAGTAAAAAAATTGTTTCGAAAATAGAACCCTTAACACAGATGGCTAAGATATTGTGATATCCAACATGCAGTTAGATAATTTACCTGCATTAGGCACACTGACTGACAAGATAGTCCTTACTTTTCCATCCCAGCCGAGTATACTAATGGCAGTGGCAGTAGAAAAAAGAAAGGCAGGTCCTATCCATAAGATTGATCTAAAGTAGACATCAGTTAAGGCCTTAAAATGAAAAATATATCCAACTAAAATATGAAATTAATGGCCGTTTTGGCTAAGGAGGTGTGGAAAATGGGAAGGTGGTTATAGAGAATTGAGTGAGAATGGTTTTCAACCGAAGTTACAGCTTTAAGTAAAAGTGAGTGTAGAATTTATGTTCACCTCCTCATCTCCCATATTTGCTACCTGATCAATCAAGTGTATGATTAATAGGAATAAATGGTTCCTTGATATTAATAGAAAAATAATAATCTAAGGATATTGAAGGAAGCCCATTGTCAAAATTTGTCGAAGTGCCTGCAAGTATGTCAAGTGCTGCTGAAACAATAAGTACTCGATGTGTTGTTAAAATTCCTGCAACGTGTCCCCTGAGAGTCTCTTGCCAGTAAACCTGCCCATTTTGAGAAAAAAAAAACATGTATTTGTTACCAAGAAGAACCATATAAAGTCATTCAATATTATTTCTACAAACAAGGAACCTAAACTAATGAGTAATAATGACTTTTACCAAAGGAGAGGCATGTCTATAAGCCTTAGTTTTTCTTTGTGGATGCTAAGAAAGGCCTTCGGTTATACCCATATTACAAGGGAACAATTGGCTAAATAAACTTACATGCAAGTGACTTAACACAATAAAAAATGTGAACAGTGTGTGTATAACACACAATTACAAGTTATCAGTTGGAGATTTTACATGAACTAAAGATATAATCAAATTATAACCTTACAAGCTAGTTTCAAGACGTTAAGTTAAAAGTAGTATTAGAGCATGTGCTAACAAGATTTGTTAGATCTATCTTATCATCTTCTATCTAACTGCTGTCATGATCTATCCACAAATACACAGTCTTACGTTCAAGATGTCCAATTCCATGATGAGGTATGCGGTTTAAAGTTCACTTTCTAAGATAATCTTCAATTGTATCAATACACAACTTATTTTCAGTTTATTATTTTCTTTTCCAATTTTGTCTTCTCTCTTTATATCAAATAATTATTCTTTAAAATTTATGGTTGATATTTTTTTCTCCAAAAAAAGAAGGAATTAAATAACCACACTTCCATTTGAGTCTCCACCTTTTTTTTACTCACTCATCCCTGTTTTTTTTTACCTACTTAATTACAGGGAGAAGGTGTGCACCACTACTCTAGTCATAATTAAATAAGCACACGATTGAATGATACCTGAAGTACAATCTCATTTCTCTTCAACTTGATTGACTTTTTGCCCTCGCCCTTGGTTGATATATAATGCCCATTGGAAGATGAAGTGGTAAGGCGATACCCTTGTATGAGCTTTACTAGTCCAATTTGGCTCCCGTGAGAAGCAAACATCAAAGTTGAATCTGCGACCAAAACAATAAATCAATACTCATACTGCTAGTAAAATAATGGCCAGGTGCAAAAAAAATGTGTTGCTGTGTAAGGGAAAGGATCAAAGGTTGCAAGTTTAGTTAGAACTTTATATTATTAAACTTGGTTATTTTTTCTACAAAATTATATTGACCAATCCAACCTTTGAATATAGTAGATATTATCTAAAACTTACAATGTAAATATCAGAGAAGTTCAATTAGAAAAAGTTACAGAGAACGGTAGATGTTTCCATTTATTTGAAAACTCATGGAGTGCAAAAGGTCTTTAATGTTTTTATGAGAATTACACCCTGTAGGAAGTAATTTATTTTGAGGAAGATTGATTTTATTTACTCCAGTATCAATGGGCCCCATCACTACAAATGTAAGCAAAAACAGACAGTGACCAAGTAAATATGTATGTATTGAAGCACCTAAAGGAGTTGAATAGATACGATCAACTTCAGTTTCAAACATAAATGGCGTTGGGCCACGAATTGAACCATCTTCAGTTTCTGTAGGTTGATTTTCTTCAAAAAGTTTATCATTGTCCTTTGTTTCTTGTGAGGCTCCTCCTGGTAGTGTATATACTGCCAGCCCTGTCTTGTCATCATCAAGAATAGCAAACTGATTTTCATTCGGACCAATAAATGCTGCATCACGACCTGTAGACAATTACTAGAATTATTTATAGCAACAATGCATGGCCAAACTCGGGAAGAAGGATTGCATATAAAGAATACCTTTCACTGTGCTGCTTTTACTACTTGATGTCATTGCATCAGTATTTTCCCGGTAAAGTACGACTTCATTTGTAGTACCACTAAATTCATAAACCGCAAGAAATAGGTGTTGTTTTATACTGTAAATCAAATATTTTGCTTGATACTCCACACTCCGAGGAATCTATACAAAGTTGCTGAACATTAGAAGGTTGAATATTGTTTTCTCTTGTAAAATAAAAATAGTTATAACTTGTCAATCGTCGACAGCTGCATGTGCTTTTATTTCAAAATTTCGAATAAGAGTTTTAGAAGATTTAGATAGTTACAATCAAGATTGGATTATTCAAATCTGATCTCTTCTTATTCTTCCTTATTTTTCTCCTTATGATCCTTATATTTATTTTCTGATGAGAGTGGTTAAGATCTCCCCAAGCCAGTTTCCTCAATAACTCATGTAATTCTGATCAATCAGTAATACAAATGTCATTTTCTTCTAAAGTTAAATGGTATCAAAGCTTCCATTCCGTTCCTATGTTCTCCCATAATGTCTTCCATGAATTCTGTCAGCAACAAAGTTGCACCATCATTAGTGGCCAATGCTCTTTTCTTCAGTTTTATTTAACAGACTATCCAACTTCTGAATGGAGAAGGGTGATTTCAAGCCTCAAATGGAGAAAACATGGAGTAGAAGGGAAAGTCTCTTACTTTCATTAAGGAACAATTAGAACACTTGTAGAAGTTCTTTTCAACTCAAATGTCTGTTAGTGCCAAAATGGGATTTCGTTTTCTACTGTTTTTTAGTACAACACAAAATTCTAAAACCCTTAGATGTTGGAGTTACTGACCACATGACAAATTGTTCTTAGCTAATTATCCACATATTGTCCTTGTGCAAATCATAATAGGATAGCATTTCACTTGTATAGAGTACTCTGATCATATCACTCATTGATGTGGAATTTCTAACTCATCCTCTCCGGATGATCCAATGATGAATTGCAAATGACCCAATTGGTCCAACAACAATTGATTGACTCTATATGATTTTATAATTTAGTTTAAGCCTAATCAATCCCTCAAAATCAGCTAGTAAAATGAGGATTTCTCCAATTATATACGTTACTTTGGGCTTGTCATTAGTTAATACGGAGTCTCTAACATATTGCCAATAGAAAGGGCATAAAATCATATGTACAAAACATCCTATTTCGAATTTTGTCACTTGAAAACTTATTCCCTTCCTTTAAGGCTTGTAAATAAAAAATTCACAAAAAACATAAATTCTAAAAGGTATACAAGTTTCAGAGTTCTTGAATGGAATGAATATGTCTTGGAAAAGATGATAGCAGTAGAGAAGCAAACTTGGAAAAGCTGACTTAGTGTTAGAGTTCTTTTGTCATTAGTTACCAATTTAGATTGATCATTACAACATGAATGCATCTCCAGGTTTTGAATCACATTATTTAATGAACACCTCCCATGATGTTGTAGCTTTCAGTAAATTTTAACCAATAAGAGTGTTTTAAAGAGTGTATTCCTAACACTCGTCTTAATAAAAAAAGTATGCAGTCTTTAGCAATGAAACAATTATCTAGAGCTTGGTATGAGGTTTGCCTAATTTGTTAATAGGCTAGTGTATGTTCATTTTGAAAGAAATCATACAACATAAAACAATATTCTAGAGGAAGAATTTGCTGGACAACCAAATTTGCAAGCCATTTCTGTCTACTTCACAGCAAGTGGCACACCTTATCTTATGATTGCTTGGATCAAGTTTTGAACATAATCTCTAATGATCCCTTAATTTACGACCTATCTTATCCTTATATTTATTTCATACTCAAGGTGATTAGGATCTCTCCTAGAAAACTCTACCAATACAACTCTCTAATGCAATTGTGGTCAATCAATAATAAGAAATATCATTTTCTTTCTCTTGAAATTTCGTCAATATTAACCAAATGATAAATTCTATAGAAAAAAGACAATATTATATTTGTTTAACTTACTACTCTTTATAGTCTCTACATTACCGAATTATAAAGCTTCTTGTAGATACCCTCAGATCCAGATAATATATTATATGCCATAAGATTAGGTCCATCCACATAAAAAGCCCTGACAGGATAGTGAAGAACTCGATTCTCTTTATTGAAGAAATTTAGCTCCAAATGAAATGGCTGGTAATGCATAAAAGGTATCAGATGATTGAATAAAAATGTACTAGGAAAACAAACCAATCTCAAACTCAAATGTTAAAGGAATCTTGCCTGTATAACTGGAATGTCCTTCAAGTGATGCTTGGTATCTAGAACAGTGATGAGAGGCAAGCGAGATATTGGAGCAACTTTTGTATTGCCTTCCATAAAATGCTATAAGAAAAATGTAGAAGTACAGAATATGGGTCAAGAGTGAGAAGATTATAAAATATTCTAAGGAGATTAAACTTAGGGCTATAAGGAAATTTGATCCATCCAAATTGGTGGTCAAGCATTAGAGTCACATCTAAGCCATTGCATCATTCATCCTTTTAGGTAAAAGAAAATACAAGAAAGAAATATACACTGTAAAGAAAAGCCTTCCTTGCAATGTCTAGTATTGTAAGATGATTGTGGCTGCAAGGAAGAGCGTAGACAATTAACAAGGGAATAGGATAATTATGAAGTGGAAATAATTACACGTACTGGATAACAAACTGCAGGATAAAATAGTCAAAAGTAATGAGTACCAAAGATATTTGAACATTACAAGCTTCAAATTGCTTAATTTAAGATTAATCTCAGAAAATGTTTTCTCAAAATAAGTTTATTATCATGCAGTAGATTATCTATGACCATTAGAATTGTAGCAGGAAAAAATCGACTGCACAACATCATCTCCATCTCATAATAACAATAGTATAAAAGCATTTTCAATATCTATATACTTAGACAGTATAGTTTATATATCTAATGATGTCATCTTTGAAAAGCTTTGATTTCGGTATTCAAATCTCTTTCCCAACCAATCTCCCTCCTCTCCTCAATTTGCTCTCTTTCTATACATTTTATAATTCAACATTTCGCCCTTTAGGTCCCTCAGATCACTTCATCCCCAACCTCATTGTCTACTACCTCTATAACTGTTTTTATGTCTTGTTCTTCACCATGTTCTCACCTTATTCCACATTTGTCTCCCTCCCTTTCTCATTCCAGTCCTTCTCCTCCTACAAGTGAATTATGACAAATTCAAGATAAACACGGTATAGTAAAACCCTGTCTCCATCTCCTTTTACTACTCACTCATGGAACCTAAACCTATCAAACAGGTCATGCATCCTACTTAGCTAAAAGCTTCTAAAGCTTAACGTATGCTGTACTTAGTAACAGTACTTGGTCAAATCACTCTACCATTGGCTGTGAGTGTTTCTGGATAAAGACAACGGTTGAGAATCAAATTACAATATTTTGATATGATATCTCTTTCAAGGGAAATAAAACATCCTCTAATCATGTCTAATGAATGCAATAAGGCCATATAATCATGCTTCTGTGGTGTATTCTAACACAGTTTTACGCTCAATGCGCCTCTATTTTATCTCATGTAACTTGGTATATAATACCCTGTTTTTCTTTCATATGAAATTTGTAAATTAGTTTGGAGTGTGTCACAACTATATGCATATATAAAGATCTAATGACTCTTTTAGCCCCACAATGCCTTCATGACCCTATGGTTGCTTATATTGGGCGAGTTCATGCAGCTCTCCATGAATTCAATGATCTCCTGCCACCAGCTACTTTTATCCCCACCGAGGTGAGGAAGGAATTGGAGAATCAAAGTACTTTTTTCATGACTTTGGCTTTCTATGATGGATTGCCTCAGGAATATTCTGTCCTTTTCCCCATTCACATCTTTATGTTTCCTCCTTGTGTCTTTAGTTCCACCTACTTTCTTCATAACCTGACCTTACCTTAGGCCTTGTCAAATTTGCACCGAAAACATATAAATGTGTCTTATGAGGGTAAATTGATCACAAAAAGATCAATGAGTCTATGACGCTATGAGCAATGTGTCTCTCTTGCTTACAATCTTATTCTTCATGGCCACACCAAGCACATGCAATTGGATCTCCTTTTTTTTTTCTGCAAAAGAGTAATTAACAACAACTGCCAGTTGTGCATATCCTTCGTTCTTATTAATTTGCTGATATTTTGATCAATGATCTAACTCCAACTTGGTTTGTTGCTCTTAAGACCAACATTGGAGTAGTTGAGTCTCTAGCTTATTCTATTCATGAGCTTGTGGAGGGTATTAATATAAGAGCAAAATTTACTTTGTAAACAGATTTTTGTATGACTATTGTTATTCTATTTGTGACAAATGTACTCTATAACTAACTCTTGGTTACAATATATTAGTCAGCTAGTCTCTTGGTGTTGTACATCTACATATAATTGATCTCTTACCTGTTGTAATCAATTAATTCAATTTTTTAAAATACTAATATGATTCCTCTCATTTTCTCTCTGCTACTTAATATGCAAGTATAAATATTGAGTGTAATTTCATAATTCAAAATATAATATAGTAGTACCTAGTCAAGATTCAAGACTAAAAACTCCAAGCACAAAAAATAGAGAGATTTTGAATTAGAACAGCATAATTTACAACGGTTTCTAACCACCAGTTTTCCATAAAATACTAGTTAAATTTTCCTCTACTCAGTTGTAGATTTGAACTCACCCTTTCAAATGATGTTCTTGTAATTGAGCTTGTAGCTGATGGTCTGCTAACACTCCAGATGAACCCAAGGTTGATAATTTTTCTTTTATAATTGATGCTGCATAGCATCTTTATCTTTAGCATATATCTCATTAAAGATCTTCATCATTAAAACAACAATTATCATGCAAATATGACATGAATGGCACTAATATAGGCAATGAAGTGAAAAGACTCAATATTACGCAGTAATAAGTATCAAAATACGCACAAAATAAAGAGAATGTTAAGAAAATAAAAAAGATAGATCAAAATAACAATCTTGTCCAAAACTCCAATTAAAGACTCTCAGAGTACATAAACTTAAAAGAATTTTTGCGTGGGCTAATTGTTGTATTGCTTTTCTTTCTCAACTCAATGAGTGATTTGAGCCTTTACTTGTTAGGACCAATACTTTTAGTTAGTCACTGTATATCTGCATGGAAAACCTACAACTGAGTAGTCAATTTTTACTTCAACAAATTTCAGCTTCTTATTCTTAGAGAATTCAATTGCAAGGTTTTCTAAATTCTTTCAAGGTATCTACAGCTGGTACAAATCTTAGGGCCCAATTCTCTCTTCTCTTTTCCCACCTATGTTGCATTTTTGCACGAGTTAGCCTCCTCTTCTTCTCTTTGATTCTTGTTTTACCTTCTTCTCATCTACATATGACGGTCTTTTTCATGAAAGGTACATCTTTCAAGAGAGGCTAAGGGCACTAACCGCTATCTTACAAACCACTAACCGCTACTTTATAAATCATTAACCGCTACCTTTCCATTTATTCCTTACATTTTCCCTATAATATACCTTCCAAGTCCTATCCTATTTTTTCTCCTAACAAAAAGTCATGTAAAATCTGCTATTTTACGCATTCTAAAAAGCCAGTGTGGGAGTAGGTTCTCCTAGTCTAAACCTATCATGTCAATCTTCTCTTGTACTCTTTTATGCAATCTATACATATACTATTGTTGCTAAGTTAAATACTCACTCAAGCATTCTTCCTTTAATCAAATATTTAAGTTGATTTCAGAGCAGGTTCAATCACTCTGATCTCATTTCCATTGTTGCTAACTAATACTATTCGCAGTTGCCAATTGTTGTCAACAAGCACCACCTACTACCACTTTCCACCTCCAACCACCACTTTTCAGTGAATTTTCAGAAAACCTCAAATTTGATTTACCTTCTCAAGTCTCACACTCACAAGGTCCAAGAGTTGTCTTGTTGAAAACTATCCTCTTGTTTCTGCAAATGACATCTGCAGATCCAGTTTTTTCAATTTTCGGAAATAAACGGTAAGAATTATTTGTCACAGGCTGCCTCTGTAGAGTTGTGTCTCCTAAGTCAAAGATACCATGATAATCTTGAAATAGAATTTAAACCAAGTGTCTATTGAGGAATAATGAAAGAAACTTGACTTCCAATTGTGTGCATGTGGCAGTCAATGGAACCAAATATATTGGAGACTCTCAAAACCTTCAAGACATGTTGCTCATTTTAGAGGAGGGTTCAAAGTGTTTTTGCTAATAACATTCAACGATAGTATGGCTGATAAAAAAAAAATTCAACGATAGTATGACTCTACAAAAAAAGTTGGTCTCTCTTAAACAAATTGATCATGATATCCTATCATACATTGCTCAACCCCAATCAGTTGTATTAGAACTTAAATGTTCGTAGAGGCTAACTCATTAGAAAAGGTGAAGAAGAAACTTAGCAAATTATACATGATACTGGTTCTTCGTTGTTTGAATCAAGACTTTGATCACGTTCGTGGCCAAATTCTTACTAGTGAAGAGATTCCTTCAATGGAAAGTTTTAACGGCAAGGCTTCTTCATAATCCTTCTCTAAAAAAAAGTTCAGGTACTCCTGAGTCTGTTGAATCTTCGACAATGATATCTACTTATAGAAGGGGAGGCCGTGGAAACCAAAGAGGATGTGGTGTGTTACTCCTTGCATGAATTCCCTTAGAGAACAGAAAATGTTTTTAATTTCTAGACTATTGTGATTTTAAGATTTTAATCTCCTAATTTCTAATTGGTTATTTCAAATTTTCTCCTTCCATCTCGATTTCGTTCAGTATTTCAAGTTTGTTCAAAGTGAAAAGACATTTCTTTTGTTGTTCATTGATGTCAAAAAATTCACACACAAGCATCGTGATAATGACAATTTTGTCAATACAGTAAATGTACCTTTTTAGGTTATAGAAGTACAAACATTTTGTGTTTTAGTTTGTATATTGCATTTACACTCTCATTGTGATGCCATTCTGTCACATTAACTAACTCCATCAAATGGAATTAGGATATAAGGACCATAGTGTAAAGGATAGAAAATTTTAGGCAACCAAAAATAACTAGATTAAAATCTGAGACCAAAGGTGATAATCACAATAGCTAGGCCACTAAAACATAAACTATTTAAGCACACTTAAGATTTTAGAATAGAGACCATGACACTGTGAACTATCTTAATATAGTTTTCTTTCAGGTTGGTCACTCACTACACATCGCTATCCGAGACTGATATCGATGGAATGATGGAAAATAGAAGCACAAATTGGCAGATGTTAATTGAAATAGAAAATATCTTACATACTAAAGGATCTTTAGATTCTAGCTAAATAAAAATCAATCACCTGATGATCCCCGTGCACTTTGCAAAACTGAATAAAGTTTCTTTCTCCTTTCTCTATTGTATGTGGTCTTATTTCTCGAAGTTTCTCCACTTGTTACATTCTATTAAAATAAACAACAAATTCATAAATCCAATATTCACAGGCAAAGGTATAAACAATGGAAGGTTTCACGTAACTGCAAATACGAGTGCTGCTAAATTAGATTTTGGATGAAATTCTAAAGCTTTAATTCGTGGTAAGGGATACACAGCTTCTCCACCCTTTTGAGAAAGGATGCGAGGGATATCAAGTGCTTCAATTGCTGCATCGAATGTCAAAAGTATTAGCCAACCATGTTTAGTGAAATGAATAAAAGAGTGAAGCAAGATGATTGCTGGAATTATCCTTCTCTCTATCTTTCTATATTCTAAAGCATTCTACACAAGAGAAACAAACTGTCAAAAACCAACAGAAAATTTAGAGTAGAGTCAAAGTTAGCTAACCAGCAGGCTCAAAAAAACTTGCCGGCGTAGGAGGTGTGTTAAGATTAACTATAACCCGTGTTTTCCAAACTTGCAGTCCATCCCTTGATAGGGTTACAAGTAAGTTCAAAGTGGTTAGCCAAGCAACTGATGTTATTGGTTGTGATCCAACTTGAGTTCTGAAAATGAAATAATATAACCATCAGAACCCAACACAAACAAGCCTCAACATGAGTATTCCAACAATTGACTGCAAGAAAACAACAAATTCAAAATACATAACCACGATACAAGGTCTCTTAAGTTACAGAAAAGGGAAATCTCAACCATGCCACAGTTACTCACAATCCAATCATACTAGGTCTCTCAGTTGATACATCCCATGCCAATAGAGTACCACGTCGATCACCAATAAATATCCATTCTAGAGTTGGGTGAAATGCAAAAGCACCGGCACCATTAAGCTTTATAGTATTGTCAACTGAATAGGAAACAAAATATAAATAACAGTATAAGGATATGACTCACAAGAAAATATAAACCATCTCATCAAGAATAGAATGTGTCGGGAGTCATCTCACTTTGAAGTGTGTAATGAACAGCATAGGTGTGAATGTTATATGCTCGAATCAAACCTTCTGCATAAGCTACGTACTAGGACAGAAAAGCAACGGAGTCAAAAGGACAGAGCTGAAGTATCATTAGAGGAGAGACCTGAAACTAAGTCATTACTGCAACACAAATATGCATAGCAGGAACCTGCTAAAAGTGATTACAAACAAATATATTAAATAAATACCAGAACGGGAAGGCGAGGATGACAAGCAAGATTCACAATAGGCTTCTTCAAGTCTGTCTTGATTTTTGTGGGTGCTCTTCCGCCTTCAACAGTTCCAACAACTTCATTTATACAAAAACAAATATAGACCAAAAATATTAATATTAGTAGTCAAATTGGAGACAATAACACATCTAACTTCACATGTGAAAAACCAGACATCCAACCTGTCACACTCATCCGTCTATGGAATCCAAAAAACACAATAGGTAGGCGTGAGGTCAATGCCAGATGAACTTCTGCCTCAGAAGAAATTTGCTCACTCTTCTTCTCTGCTGAATGCAATACACATGTTTGCTCTAAGTCAAAATCACAAGATCGTATTGTACAATCCTGCGGATGGAAAAGCAACAGTTGTATTCAGTATAGAAGATCTTTGCTGTCACAACTCAAAACATAAACCAATAAAAACAGGACTTGGGAACATTACATTCACAAAAAACCTTTGGATTTAAAGTTCCTTTCACGAAGATCATGTATACAAAATTTTATTTTAATCCAAAATTATTTGATACTTCATTCATATAGATCAAATTTTACATAAGTATAAAAGATCAAAGATTATTTGGTCTTTAAAAATATACTAAAATATGAATTATATAGTTACTTTTTTCTTCTTGTTCAATATTGAAAAAATTTGACATAAACAATCAAGATGATATAAAATTATAATTAATTGAACAGACAAAAAATCAATTTTTATCTAAAGTTATTGATGGTGTAGTGATTGAAATAAGTTACATCGGTATAATATGATCTCTCCTCATTAACTAATGATAACATCAAAATAAAATTATTAGATAGATAATACACCAAGCTCATAAGAAATACCTTTGCATAAAAGAGACTCAAAAAAGGGAGAATGACACCCTAACCAAATATCAAGGTATAATTTAAATAGAAAAATGAATTAGTAAATTATCTTCCCAAACAATTCGAGTACGTGAAACCTCTCAACATGCCTAACTCAGTTACCCTAAAATCAGAAGAAATATTTACTACAGCAAGACTTTCTTAACAAGCACATTTTTTTCTTATTTTGAAGGATAAAAGGAGGAAATTCAACCAAATTGCAGTCCAAATCTTATGTCATAAATCCTTTATGTCCATTTTATTGCTAAATATTTCACACGTATATAATTTCCAATATTTTTCCTAAAATTGTTTTTTTTTTTCTGAACTGATCTTAACCATGTAAATGCAGCTACATCCTAGAATCTTCTCCTCATTATTCTAAGGAAAATGTTTCTTTGACACTCTCGAAAAATTACATTCACTTCACAATCCACTTTAGTAATATATGTTAGAATTTTAAATTAAAAAATAAAACAAATAATATTATTTAGGGATGTTTAGTGTTTTTAATTTGATGGGTGTTAAAGTATCATCCCCTTATCTTAAATATACCAACGAGGACCTGTTTTGCATTTTTTTTTTCATATATAGCCAAAATACAAAAACACATTTCTGAAAATTTATCAACTGTTAGGAGAAGAACTCTATAGGCTATAACATATTAACCATAAGTATAATATTTGTAATATTTTTTCCCTTCCACAGTCCATACTTAATGGGAGAAGAAGTTTCACAAGTTCTGGGAACTGAAGCATTAGAAAAACAAATGTTACCACAGTGTCATAAATTGGAGACATTTGATCACACAATGTCATTGAGGTCAAGTAAGACCAAATCCTCATAGATGTGTTCATCAAGAGATCCCTCTGAACAATTTCCTTCATTGCCTTACTTTGGTCTCCCACTTCCCTTTTTCGTAAAACTAAAATCCATGCAATTTACTCTCCTCACTAGTACTTCCAGTACTCTTCTTATGTCAAACCACTTTCACCGATTTCCTAACATCATTTCTTCATCCAGTTTCCAATCAATATCTCCTCAAATACTTGCATTTTGAATACTAAAGAAGGTATTACCTTAAACTACAAAAGAAAATTGCACATAATGGAAGTCCGGTAGGTCCAACCTGGAGAACTGCAATCACAGTATGCCCTCTTGTTGGATTGTATAACATTCGGACAACTGGAGCACCAATGTTAAGAGTAGAAATCTTGCTTCCTGTTAATGCATCAAATTCTGCAGACATGGAAACAGACTAAGTAGGAACACATTTGCCAAAAATATGTCAAAAAGAAAATAATGCAGCAAAAAAAATTGGCAGATCTACCCAAACGGTTGATTCCCAAGTGCATCAAGTTAAAATTTTTTATCAGTTAAATAAAAGAGAGCATTTGAGATGACACAATCCATATACAAAATGTAAAGATTAACAAGTTGGCACAAGACAACAAACCAACAAAAACAAGAGAACAAACATGTGAATACTTAAAAACGTAAAAACATGAAGCAAATACACTTCATAAGTTTTCCAGTACCCAATTCCTCATTTTACCAAAAATTAGTAGAAAATCCAAACCAAAACTAAACAAAACACATAAGCTCCAACATTTGTTTGGATACCACCCCCAAGAGAGCTCCAAAGGCTAGGTGCATGAAAACTCGGATATAATGGATCAACAATGAGGGCTGCTTTTATCAGTACATTCCTTTGGAAATGAAAGCTTCAAGATAAGTTAAGCAATGTTTAGCAGGCATTACGCTATGGTGGTTTACAGAGTTATTTAGTTAGGATTTTCTTATTTTAGACGGGCTTTTTACTTATTATTAGTGAACAAAGACTTTAAATGTATCATTGTTTTAAGTTTAGTTATGAATGAGCTAACCAATTCTTCCATCAAAATAATGGTTCATACTTTGCCTTGTTGCATTGCTTCTCACATGTTATAAGTAATGATACAGACGCATCGTGTATTCGTTTCCCAAATCTAATAATATCCCAAGAGAGAGTGACAATACAGTAAGGTACTCACCAACTATGAAGGTTCCGATGGCGACGGCGACGAGTGCCTGATGAGGATGGAAGGTAGCAGCATGTGGCTGCAGAGGTCTCACGCCAAGCCCAACATGGCGCAGATCAAGATGCTGCAATGTTGTCCACTCCATGGACACGGTTCCACCTACGATTTCATCCTTACCTTTGGAGTTTAGAATACCGAATGGAGAAGAGGATGCAGACCTTGATCGGGTTCAGAAAAGGCTAGAATGGTAGCAAGAACAACTCGTAACTGTAAAATGGATATCCAACAGTAATGAACTGCAAAATAGCGCCACCCAACGACCAGGTCCTATTTAAAAAGTTTCCATCAAATTTATAAAATCCATTATTTTTATTGATTTTTATAATTTTATATTTGGTAATTTTTTTATTTAGGAAGTTAATTGAATTTAAAAGAGAAAAAAATGTATATGAAAAAATAGTTACAAAATATAGTATGATTTTGTGTATTCCAATTAAGTAGCTTTAGAGTATGTTTGGATTGAGAGATATGATGTTTGAGAATTTGAGGGAGTGAATGTCTAAGGATATGATGTGGAAAAAGTGAGGTTATTTCGATCCGGTGTGTTAGAATGAATGCGTGATAAATGTTTATGCAAGTTTGTGAGTGATGGAATAACTGTAAGAGAATTTATTAAAAAATAAACAACTTTCACCTATTTATAGATTTAAAAATTATAATTAAAAAATAAATATGTATTAAATATAAATAGGTATATAATTAACATTAACCAGACAATAAAAAAATCATTAACCCAACTATTCTTTTTCAATATGTTATGGATTTAGGTGGTCTATTACTCTTATAGAAAAATTGTAAAATTATATATTTAAAGTATTGAAAGTATGGGGATAAGTGATGAAGTGGATGTGGATCTAACAAAAGAAAGCATATTGTGAGTGAGAGAGGCATGTGTTAGAAGGCCCCATGTCTCTCTGTACTTCCAGCTACAATTATAGTTTGGGCCATATCCATTATTAAAGTACACTCTCTCTTCTTTTTCTTTCCACTAATGGAATTCTCCACACCCTTCACATTTCATACTAATAAAGGAATGTTACGTAACCTCCTGAAAATGACAAACCCCCCACTCTTCTTCTCCATCTTCCTTTTCAGGATAAAGACATCCATATATATCTTCCTTAAAGCTTAAACAACAAACTCAAAAACAAAATTTCTAACTCTTGTTTTCATCAACAAAAGTTAGCACAGAATAGATATATAGTTGGTTGAAGATGATAAGAAGCACCGCAAACTCTACCTCCTCCCGAGGCATTGCTGCTATAGTCGGTGTGGGTCCCAAGCTGGGTCGTTCCATCGCCCGCAACTTCGCTCACCATGGCTACACTGTTGCCATTCTCGCTCGCGATCTAGGCTCGTTCATATTATCATAAATATTCCATGTATAAACTCTGCTATCATGTATAAATAGTATGGTGATGATGATGATGTATATGTACAGGTAGATTGTCGAGAGTGGCGGAAGAAATAGCGAGGGAAGAGAAAGCACAGGTGTTTGCCATACGCATAGATTGTTCCGACTCCAAAAGCGTGAGGGATGCATTCGAAGGAGTTCACTCCCTCGGATTCGTGGAGGTTCTTGTCTATAATGCTAACTACCAACCCCTCTCTCCCCACCCCGTCTCCTTCCATCACATCCATCTCGACACTTTCCAGAATTCAGTGGCTGTTTCCGCCGTCGGTGCCTTCCACTGCGCTCAACAGGTTCTCTTCTCTTCCTTGGCCCTGACAAATTAGCTAGGTTTGTCCTATATACCAGTGGTGTTTAAGATTTTTGAGGCGGTGGAACGAATGAATCAGGTGTTGAAGGGGATGGTGGAAAGAGGGAAGGGCACGATCCTTTTCAGTGGGTGTTCTGCCTCAGTAAATGCCATAGCTGGATACTCCCAAATATGTAAATGAACAAGCATGAATTTGATTGTTAGCACCAAATCCAGTTGTTTTGATAAATTGAATGAATGAATATAATGTTGGGACAGGCTGTGGGAAGTTCGCGTTGAGAGCACTAGCACAATGCTTGGCGAGGGAATTTCAACCTCAGGGAGTGCACATAGCACATGTAATCATTGACGGTGTTGTTGCCCCACCCAGGTTCGTTTTTGTTCTTCATCGGTCAATATATTCCCATATTCAACTCCTGCTTTTCCCATCTTTATGCATGCATGCGTCAACATATAACATCCCTCCGCCCCAAAAAGGAAACATATCTATGCATGAATATATATTGAATCGATGAATAATGCTACAGAGTTTGTATAAGGTTTAATTAATCGCATGTTGTGGTCGTGCATGTATAGTTATTGTCGGAGAAAATCAGGTTCAGTTGGGGATGAAAGCATAAGCAGTAGAGAGGATGAGGGCACAGTGGACCCAGATGCCGTGGCTCAAACATTTTGGCACTTGCACATTCAGGACCGAACCGCTTGGACCCAAGAAATGGACCTGCGTTCCAACACTGCTACATTCTTCCAAGCTTCTTCCTCTGTTGTACAATGAATTATTAAGGACCAATTTCCCATTTTTAATGTTTCATTTTCTCCTAATTGTTCTTTAGGAGAACGTATATGATATTTCTTTGTAGCTCTAATAAGAGAAGCTTTTTGCTTTTGGCACTGTACTAAACTTTGATTATAATGATCATCAGGTAATCATTACTGTTATATTTGCATGGTGAGATATGTAATTAAAGAAGGAAGAAATTAAGATTTAGATATACAAATGATTTTGGTGCTGTCGAACCCAATGATTATATCGAGAAAAGGGTCGATAATAATGGATCCAGTTGCAGCAGAAGTGGTGGAGCATGGTATGGGCCCAGCATTGGAAAAGGGTGCATGGATAGAAGCACCGCTTCGTGTTCTTTCCTACCACACATAAACTCTATTCACAATTAAAGAAGTAAAATGCATTCACTATACAATATTAATATTTTAATTAAATTTATTTTATTTTTTGACTTAAAATACCAACATATATTATTATGTTATTAAAATAGTTATTAAAAGGGTGTAATTTTTTGGGGTGGGTGTGACAGTATAGTTTTTCTTTAGCTTAACATTAAGAACTCCAAAAAGAATAATTAGCCTCTTAGATTCCCCTATCAAGACAAGGTTAACGTAGATTATGTATAGAAATGGTTGAAATTAGTTTTAGAAAAATGATTATTGATTCTTAAAATGGATAGAAAAAAGAAATATATTGTTGAGTGGCATAAAAATGGAAAAATATGTTTGTTGGAGAAAAGAGAGGGAGAGAGAGACGTGACAGTGGAGCGGTGACAGTGGAAGGGTGACAGCGTCATAAATGTTGCATAGCATGCACCGCCAGCTGGCATTTGTAAGGCATAACTACTACTTCATCAATTAGATGACGTGAAGGACATAACCACCACATCCTATATCATGATTGCTGTGTTTAGCAATTTAAAAAAGGAATATATGAAAGTAAATAAAGGAAATCAATATATATAATTAAAAATACTCAAATAAAATATATTTATGTAATATCAAAGATGGATAATTTTATTTAACTTTTTTAAGAAGAGTTAAAACGAAAATAAGTTTATTATAAAAAACTGATTATTTTATCAAAGACACTCTATTGTAGATGAAAATAATTGATTGATTTTTTTAGGAAATGTAATTCTGTTCTTTTCATTGGATACATATATCTTAATCGTAGTGGAACTTTTACCTTTTTTTTTGAATTTGAGTTGATAGTCATGTTTGGGCTGCTTCTTCCTGCACCTCCATACCTTTTTGTGCCACCCCATAAGTTTTTCATATTCCAAAAATACCCTTCTCAATATTCCGGATTACATAATCTAAAAGTCTTCAGAATTAGCTTCCGAATTATATAATCCGAAAGTCTTTTTGTGATTAGCTTCTGGATTACATAATCTGGAAGTCTTTTCTATACATAAGATTAGCTTCCGGATTATGTAATCCGAAATTTTTTTTTCAGATGTGTTATTAGCTTCTGGATTACATAATCTGGAAGTCTTTTCTAAATATGAAATTGACTTCCGGATTATGTAATCCATAATATATATGGATTACATAATCCATAGGCTTATTATTTCAAATCCAAGGGTGGAAAAAAAAGGATAAAATAGTATTTTCACATTTAGTATGGGGTGGCACAAGAAGGTATGAAGGTGGGTGGAAAAAAAAGGATAGAATGGTATTTTCAGTATGGAGGTGGCACAAGAAGGTATTTAGTACGGGGGTGGCACAAGAAGGTATGGAGGGAGGTGTAGGAAGAAAGAGTCCATGTTTGGCCACCCGTGGATACAATGAAAGGTTCCAGAAAGCTAATAGGCCTGTCCAAGAATACTTTCATAACTTCAATTTTTCATTCTCATTTACATAACTGACTCAAAACACCCTTCACATTTTTACTTTTAAACAATCACTAAAACATGTTTTAGTACAGAGAATAAGTTACGTCACATCTTATTTTTATCAATGTTTAGAACTTAAAAATAAATTACTTAATAACATTACTTTCTTGTTTTGTATAAATATGAAAAATATGAATATTTTTCACGCAACCAAGAATCAAACTTACGCACCTACCTATTTGCCAAATGAATCCAGTTTTGTTGATTGATATTTGAATTATATGGATGGAAGTTTTAAGAGAATATATCAGTTCAGCAACTATGATGAAGTATCTGTACATCCTAAAAATCCTAACGCAAACCCCACGTTTCAGACCATGCCACTGTTAACAGGCAAAATCAAACTGGTTTAAGTCTGAGTCTTCCAAATGAAAAATAGATCACATCATATACCGTACTTTCTCCCTCCATAATTCTTCAATTCGAAGTCGTATAGGTTTGTCTAGGCATGACGATTATCGTTGAATACCAGGTGTTGCGATCTAGTTGTGAATTCACCAACACGAGGCCGGGAAGGTGGAATTAGACCTCTGTTGTGATAAAAGAATTCGCTTGGCACGTTCCTGCTTTGAAAATTTACATGATAACGGTATGCACTTTGTGGATAACTATCATATAATGGATAAACTGGAACTTGGTAACGGTCAAATTCATCAGAATGATGACTTCCCCAAGTATATCTGAACGCTCTTGATGATGCATTCTCCTTCCGTGTTTCTTGAGTTGATGAAGTGGCCTTTCGAGGTCGAAAGTTATTTGCTTTTCTGGAGCCATCTTGGTGCCTGACCTTGTCTACGCAGGATCTTCCTGATTTTGACCGTTTTTTATTGTGGATTTCATGCGGCCGTTTTGAATCTAATAATTGCAAGAGTTGGATTGGATGACAAGTAACCACCAATACTGTGAAAAACTATAGGATAGTGCAACAAACTCGTCTGCTGAAATTCAAAATTACCTTTGGATTCATTCGCAAAACAGCTTCTCTTTTTGTTCTTCAATGCTCTCTTAGATCTCGCTGCTGCACCGCGTTTGTGCTTCTCATTAAGTACTTCGATTCTATCAGCTTCATTTTTCCATCTCTATACCATGAAGGATAATGAAAGTAACAAACTGTAACTTGGAAGAGATAACATTGATAAAGGCTTGCACACACTGATACCTGTCTGTAAGTTTTCTGTTTGTAGAGATTCCGTCCCTTTACGAGCAAAGGGGAAAGTGGAGGCAATTTCCTAACCCCGGTACTCCAGAACACCTCCACCTGCAAGACATAGATGAAGAATTTGAATTTTATTAATTTGAAGAGTGGCTAGTAATTTTGTTAGGTATAACATGCAACTAAAAAACCAATTATGTTATTTTTTATTTACCTTTCTCCATTCTCAACTACAAGAAAATGGCTATTGACTTATAAAACAAAAGTACCAACACTAATACAAGATTAAATATAAAAGCAAAGTGAAATTCTCAAGACAAAATTTGAGAGAGAAACCAGAACTCTACTTTACTAACCAAGATAGCCATAGCACTGCTCCGTTTTACAAGAGCATATATCATCCAGTAACGGGTGTCCATATAAAAGACCAAAGTGTAATACAGAACTCTTTTTCATGCATCCAACTAATTGCAGCAAAACTTAGACTCACAGTGAAGGTATGCTGTTGTTTAGCTGCACCATAGCTCTCCTTCACAACCCTGCCAGCAACAGTTCTGTTTCCTAGAATTTTTCCATGCCTAGTCACCTTACTAAACCTGGCAAAACGTATTAACTAAGTTGTAAAGGAACAATTCAGGGATAGGAAAAAATCATTGATTAAAAATAACCAGAAAAACTAATTACTTTTCATAAACCTTCTGCCTGAACATGACAACATCTCCCGTGCAGACATCACCTGAGGAAAGCGAGAAAACAAGTATTTATCCAGAGAACGATAAAAAGTAAGGCAAATGATAGCAAAAAAAGGTAAAAAATAATTTACCAGTACAATTAATGGTAAAGGATGATTGTGGGTAGAGCGTGTATCCACTTCCATATTTTAACCTGATATATTAAAATGTTTTAAGTACAGCAACTCAAAACCAAAAACTATAAAGCCTTATAAAGAAAGAATCATTGTATTACTGGATATGGCAAAATAATTTCTTTGGTTCAAACAAACTCAAGCAAAACTCATTGACACGAAAAAATTTCTTTCTCAGAAGAAAATAAAGACAACCACAAACGATTATTAGGTTTGTAATTTCATACAAAACTTCCGTGTCTTGAAGTTGCTTCTAACTCAATAGTCAAATAGGCTTCTCGAATTGGAAACACTTACCTCCAATGCTCCCTTATCCTGGCAACACAAACATGTCTATTTCCCGCGATCCTCAGGCCATGATTCCGTAGATACGCTTTGCATTTCTTTAGTTTCAAAGATTCAATATCCTTTCCTTCTGGCAAAATCAACCATAAAACGTAGAATTCAATGGTACTGATCAAACACGCCATTAATAAATTCGTTACCATTAGTAAAATTAAAACCTCGAAGTAGGGTGACGACTTTGTCGGAGAGAGAGGAATCATCAACGTCATTGTCATCGGATTCGGATTCGGACGCTTCATCGCAATCGCTATCTTCGCAATCGCTATCTTCGTAATCGTTATCTTCGCAATCGCTATCTTCGTAATCGCTATCTTCGCAATCGCTTTCTTCGCTATGGCTTGCTTCGCCTTCTTCTTCTTCTTCCGAAGAAGAGGAAACCATGACAATGGTTTTGCCTCTCATCTGATCCATTTCCTGAAACTGCGTTCAGGACTGGCCCGTAGGAGTTGGGACAAAAAGAAAGGTACGAAAACTGAATCGAAAGAAACAAAACGCGGAACTGGGCCTTTGGGCCTGGGCTCCATTGTGATTGTTTTCATCAATGGCCCGACACTGGCCGAATTTCGAACTTTTTCAAGGACAGATTTTTTATTTTAAGTTTTAAAAAAATAATCTTAATATATTTTAAAATATATATTTTGAATTTTTGAGAAAAATAAGTGAAATGATATTTTCAAAAAATATACATTATCATTATAAACACGTGTTCTATAGAAAAACAATTTTCATTTTCATAGCAAAAATACGAATAAATGGTTTATACTTAATAGTGACAATAGGAACTAGATTCAACATGAATCCATTAAATTATTTGTAATGAATAAGGTTTTTAACGACGGTGTCTAAAGTGGTATCGTCCAACTCCATTCGCATCCGCATAATATATATTTATAATTTTAAAGTACATTTGGTTTAAGCAACTATTTTAAAGTATATATGTTTTGTATGAATTCGAAAGATCTTGATCTTCTTAAGAATTTTTGGTGTTGAACTCGCTTAAGTTTTAGTCTACAATTTTGGTGGAAGACAATATACCTGAAAAAGATATTCTGATGCTTAAATCAATATTCAAAATATAGTGGTTGAAAGTAATAAATACAAATGAATACGTACATTTATCTTAGTTGGAGTACATATTTATAGGGTCGTAGTAAGCCTCTAACATTGAACCTAGATTAGCATGAGTCATTAGGCTAATATCGATGTTATGTTGTACCGTGATTATGTTAATTATGAAGATGCCCATTTCTTTTACGATGGTTGATTTCAGTCATGTCACTCATGGGGTATTCGATCATAGGTATCGACAATACACTACCCCTCCACCCCAAACTCGTAAAGCCCTTGTTTTTTATTAAAAAATAATAAATTATCAAATTATACGTAATTATTGTATGTAATATTGTACCCAATTATATGCAATTAATTTAATAATGATAGAATCTCATGATGTGTAGATCCCTGTAAGTTGGGAGAGAAAGTCTCCCTACACTAGTATATATTTCTTATACATGAAGTGATTTATATACACACATAAGATTTATATACACACATAAGAGAATAAAATATTATAGATATAACCGAATTTGTACCGATAGGGACTACACGACCGAGACTATGACTCTACATCCGATCCAAATTGACCTACATGACGACAACGAGAGTGATTAATGATCCAATGTTTGTTAATCTCTTTTTATTAGGCTCATTAATGAAAATGGACCTACAATAATTGTATAAATTAGTACAGATACCAAAGGTTCAGGTACGCAATCATCTAATCTTAAATATGAGTGACAAGTGTTGAACTCTAACTTGAGTGTTGGAGTACCTTTTGTAGGTATCATCCGAGTCCGAAAGCTAGCATGTGGACAAGATCACAAGAATGATACACCTCCATTGTGAATCTTCTAACATGTTACAGATTAGAGATTAGCCTTTCAATACACTACAACTTTACAATGGAAAATACAAACGCCTGTAGCAGGTTTGCCTCCTGCGTGAAGAACGAGATAATTCTAAAAAGGTATATGCTGAGCCACAATGTGAAATAAGAAAACCACCTGAAGATACGGTTGTGATGATTGCGTTAGCAATTATAAAGCCAGATAGATCATCATAAGGTTTAGCCAAGCACCCTTGGATATTTGTTAAGCTTCATAGATCTCTATTGAGCTTTTGCAAGACTTCTAGATGGGCCATGCAACAGTTTGACAAACCCAAGGAAACTTAATTTTCCATCAGTGTGCCGAATCCAATCATGGAGAACAGCATGAACAGGGACAGATGGACCAAGACCAAGCTCCTGGTTATTTAGATAAAACTAAGTTAAATCACTGTTCAACTGAACCCAAGTTAAATCAAATTATCACATAATAAATAGGCAAACATGGACATTACATCAACTGAAACTAGTTTCATGACTTACACCTACACTTATATTGAAATTGCTGTTCTATTGATTCAGAAAAAACTAGGCCTTAACGTAAATATAACTCATTATCATGAGGAATGGAGAAAATTAATATATTAAAATCACAGTGCAACACCGTTAAAGTTTGAAATAGGTATGTAAGCATAAACTATCTTCAATTCATCATAGTCAAATACAACATACCGAAGCTAGTTCGTCAATGACTATGGCCTTGTTTCCGTCCTTCTCAAAAAGTTCGTAAGCATAACGTGCACGTTGCTCCCACTGGTCATGTGTTTCAAGTTGATGAACACTAAGGGCAGCCGCACAGAACTCATCAAAATCCATCCTTCTAAATTGTAATGCATTAAGCTGCCACCCATATTATATTCGTATCAATAACCACTAGAGGTACAAAATGCCATTTGAATAATTTCTATGGCTAAAACATAGTACTTAACTGATGTCAGAAAGTCAGGTACGCGTGACTCGTTCATAGCATCTGTTGCATTCACCATCAAGACCTGGGCCAGCCCAAAGTTGTGAGATGACAAATACCTTCCCTTAATATCTTAAAAAATAATTGAAACAAAACCCACCGCTTTGATATTTTCCAAGCTAATGGAGCCATTTTTGCTTGGCTCTAAAAGTGCAAACTGCTCCCTCAAATAAAATAACTCGTCCACAGTTAACGTCTTGGACAGAGCCTGATCCAATACCCGGGAAGAAAAATTCCAGTAAGTTATTCACAATCAAATATAGTGTGATCAATAAAAAAAATGCAGCAGGAACAATCAAAATAACGAAAGAACCAATGTTCTTTAGTGACGCCATACATTTTTTAAAGGAAACTGTAACAGTTATCAAACAGTTTCCAAAACACATTTCATCCATGAAAAAACCTGTGTCTTCCTAGTTTGATTGAAACACTGTAAAATAATTGACAGGGTTGCTACTGAGATGATTTGGTGAATAATAAAATCGCTTATCCAGAAACATTTACTTTAAAACAAACTCTTAGATAAGTAGTATATCTATTGATAGGTGAATATGAGACCATGGAGAACAAAGTCATAGAAGTGAAAACCAATAGAGATAATGACAAAGGAAAATGGGACATACAGTTTAACAAGAGGCTCTATTTTTTATCAATATCAGCTTTTAAAAGAACACATAATTTTACATAAATAGACATACCCTTAAAGCCGCTTTCCGTAAAGATGAGGAACGCATGTATGCCTTCATGAGCTTGAATATTAGAATATCCAGAGGTACTTTCACATCCTTGTTTTTAATCCATGGATGACCTACAGTGCTATTTGTTGTGAGTAAGAAATATAAATACAGACACAAGAACCAGCAATCATTGCTTAGACAACTCACTTAACGCCTGTGCTGCAGACATTCTTTTACGTGGATCTTTATTTAGTAATCGCATAACAAAATTTGTTGCCTCATCTGTCAGAGAAGGCCAAGGAGGTTCATCAAAACTTGGATCAGCTTTTAATACCGCATGGAAGATACCAGACTCAGTCCGGGCCCAAAAGGGACGACTGCCACATAATAAAATATATGCAATCACTCCAATACTCCAGACATCAGCTTCTGTACCGTAAGCTCTATGTAGAACTTCGGGAGCCACATAATATGCACTGCCAACAATATCATTAAGTCTTTCATCTGTAAAGGAACGAAAAGTCAAGAAATAAAGCAACTCCAAGATAATAAATAGCACAATATATTTAAAAGGAAATATATACCCGGTTTAACAAAATCTGACAACCCAAAGTCTATGGCCTTCAGGTTTGAGTTCTCGTCCATGGATGTGAACAAGAAGTTCTGATCCAAAAATTAGCCATCTTCAAAAGTTGTTCTTGATAAGAATCAGAAGACAAGTCCCATATGCCAAATCAATCAAAATCGCAGGCATCTTATTGCCTATTTGTACTAGATGATTATGAACACAAACCAATGTTGAGTAAAAGGAAGAGTATGCTAGCTCCTTCTCACAAATAACATCCAAAAGCTAGGAATGGCACATCAAAATTTGAATTATCCCCTTTTGCATTTGTTTTGAAATCTTAAACAAACACAAGATAAATGAGTAAAAGATTATATTTACAGAAAATACAAGCTTTCCCATAACTTCCATTTTGTTTTTTTTCCTACCCCTTACTCCCCAAAAATATAAATTTCCAATCATAAAAGTAAAAGGTCGTTCTTTAATGCAAAAGATACTCCATACATCTGACTACTTAGGGTGGTAAGCAGCTGAGTTCAATATTGTGAAACAGAAAAGGGTTGGGGTGGGGAGAAGAAATCTCAAAAGAACTACACATATACTTCACCTCAGGTTTAAGATCACGATGCACGACACCCTGAAGATGGCAAAAGGCAACAACATTCAGTATTTGTCTCAGGACAACTTTTGCTTCTTCCTCTGTGTACTTCCCACCTCTGAAAGAGCAAAGAGATATCTTATACTCATTAAACTCAACATTTTTGCCCCTAATAATTTCCATTCATCCCCAATTGGCATCAGTGGCATCCAAATTTTAAACATTCACATGTACATTTTAAAAAAAATGAATACCTTGACAATATTCTGTCTAACAGCTCTCCTCCTTCACACAACCTAGAAGATGCATAACAGTTTAAAGAAAAAACTGTCAATACAAAACTCATTACTCTTGTCCTTGCTTAATCATTCAATAAACGAGGAGAGATTATCTTCATATTATAAATCAAATTGCAATAACTAAAGCATTTAACTTAAACAAGCAACGTAATTGAAGCTTACTCCATTACAATATAGACATTATTATGGTCTTCATATGCATCATAGAATTGTACTAGATTCTTGTGCCCAGTCAAAGCTCTCAATATTTTTACCTCCCTTCTCACATCTTCAATAGCAATTGCAGTGGTCATCTACAATTAAAATAAACTATTATGTACATTTAATAAGTAAATATGTGTGATACTTTGCTTTATTCTCATAAAAAAAAGTGTATTATATAATTCAAAGAGGTCAGAGAGGTTTACATCAATAAATTATAAGTAAAAGGAATATAGACAACATAGATCACAAATTCTGTGAGAGATTGGACATGGATAGATCCATTCCCATTAAAGATCCAAAAATCACGGAACTGTATCAGTAACAAAGTAGCTTAAAGGAAAATAATGAAACAAAGATAAGAATAAATGTAAGAACTTTACTCAACTCAAGTGTAGCAAAAACAACAGATCCATACTTGACTATAAGCTATGCAACCATTCAAATGGAAGTCTCTTTAACATCCCAAATCCAAACTAGCATTGGATAATTTCAGCCGGTCATTTTCTTTGCCTCAGCATTTTATCATATTTGTTTAGAAATCAGTACTGTTTTAGACAGCATAAACTGATACATCACCCTTCCATGACACAATTTTCCCTGTGGCATGGAGAAGTATAAATGCATGAACCGAAAAGCCCCATGCAACCGGTCAAATCCACAATACTAACTACCCAAACTAAATCACGTATTCACAATACAAACATCAATAAAACTAACATTTAGGAACAAGGTTTTAGAAAACGGTCCCCAACCATGATTTCGGCCACAAGGTTTTTGGATTCTCTACAAGCACAACTGCATCAGCCACATTTGTCCGCAATTTCCCATATTGTCAAGGATAGCGACATAATTCAAAACCTTAGCTAGGAATGACAATTCAACCACAATTTTCAAAAACTAGCAGTGAAAAGCTGAAAATCATTAAGGGTAATAAAAAGATAACCGTAACTAAGCTGATAAAAAAAACATAACTAATACTACTCATGAATTGCATGTGAATTTTGGTGGAAACCTTGGCTTTCGGAATGACTTTAACGGCCACTTGTTGTCCCTTCAGCTCTCCTTTTTTCACCTTAGCAACAGAAGTGTATCCAAAATGCCCTCTCCCAACTTCATCTCCAACTTCATACTTATTTCCCAAATGTTTGGAGAATCCGAAGTTCTTGTCGAGCCCCGCGACCGCCTCCGCCTCCGGTATGGCAGCCTCGTTGGGTTTCACCGACCCGTGCCGCCGCGCCAGCGCCGCCCTTATGTGTTTCGCCGGCGAGGGCGACAGAAACGATCGCTTGAAGAAGCGGCGCGGTGAGACGGGGAACACGTAGCGGCCCGGACTCGGACTGTAGAATGGGAAGAAAGGAGATCTCTTACCGTTCTCCAGCTCCTTAGGGTTTTCGCTCTCGCCATTGGTGCTGCACACGTGAGGTTCGGCACTGTGACTGTCAGTGATTGCGACAGCCCCGTTTTGAGAAGGTCGCACGGGGGAGTGAGTGGTGGATTGGGGAGAGGAGAGAGTGGGTTTGGAAGTGCAGAGACCCATTCGGTTTTCCTTGGTTACGAAGAGAACACGCACTGTGGTGATGTAGTGAGTCGAGGTCAAAGCATTGCATGAGATAGTGGTGGGGAATGGATCGTGGATGAGGTTGAATTGGGAAGTTCTTCCTTCAGTGATCTTCGAGTTCAATTGAAATGTGGAGTTTGTGAGAATTAAAGTTTGTTCGGTTCGTTGATGGTGGAGACTGTTCGTTTAACAATGGTGGTGGGGACTGGTGTGAAGGAGAAGAAGAAGAAAACAGAGAGAGAGAGTCTCGTACAAACAAATTGAAACGCCTAAAATTTCGTTTTCTTTCCCACTTGATTTTGCTCTCGGTTAACAGTAAAATTAAATTAAATAATTTGTGATACAAACCTATAATTAATTACCACACCTATGTAGCAGGTTAAGCACAATCACATGTATAATATCTTTGCGCAAAAAGTATGTTTTAAATTCTTTTTTGAAACAGGAAAATTTCCATGACTAATTAAAAAGTTTTATAATTATAATAAAAATTTATATAATAAATTTGACTTTTTAAAAAGTTATTGTATTTATATTTTTTTTAAATTGTGTTAAAACCATGCTAGAATTTTCAAAAATTTAATAAATATTTTTTTAAATTGAACACTTCACCGATAAGTATACTATGAATGTGGTACGAGTGTCAACATAAATATATGTTATACGTCATTTAAGAGAAGTATTTGAGACTTATATATTACCACATTATAATTATATTCCAACAATTTTATGAATGTGGTACGAGTGTCAACATAAATATATGTTATACGTCATTTAAGAGAAGTATTTAAGACTTATATATTACCACATTATAATTATATTCCAACAAAGAATAATAAAAACAGGGGTTAAAATCCAAGTGGTCCTCCTTCTCTTATTTACCCTTCTGTCTGATGTATTGGTGCTATGTTCAGCATATTTTTATCACGTCCCCACACACTGTGCTCACTTATTTGTAAATTTACTTAAAATATGAAAATAAAAGTATTCTTTAAGATTTTTAATTTTTATATATAATCAATATGAAGATTTTTACCCTTTTAAGTAGTAAAAAAAATCATCACTCATTTGACTTTAAAATAGTTATTATAAAAATAGTAAACTTTTCCGTAACCTAATAATATTGAGTTGTTAACAATATGACAATATACAAAGGTCGTGTATGATATTATAGTTTAAGTAACACTAAAAAAAGTTCTCATACACTAAATAAAGTGCTTAAATGAATAATGAGATTGAATCTGATTGTAGTTTAGATTGTTATACTATGTACACTTTTATTGCTTAATATATATATATATATTACTATATTTCAGAGAGAAAGAAAAGTTTTGCTTCAAAATAATAAATACGATTATATTAAAACACCTGTATAAAATAAACTTGATAACTTACAATTTACGGTTAGAGTATAGAAGAAAGAAAGTTTTCAATTATTTTGTGGTGTACATAACATTTAGATATGTCAAATATCTGTTTATTTATTTTTACCCAACGATATTATGTTATCCTGTGATGTCTTATTTGTGAAGAAAAAGATTTTAAGGGATGATTTGGTTTTAATATTTTATATTATAATTTTAACTATAAAATGATACTTTTCATTCTCAAAATTCGTGTAAAAAGAGTTAAATAACAATTATTGTAAAATGGTGAATAAAAAGAACATGTACTTTTTTTTTAATGCACAATGAACAAAATAAAAAAGCATTTTATGTATATGAATTCATCCCTGTGTCGAATGTGCATTATCCACCACATAAATGAGATTTGATTGCTTCCATAGCAACAGGAACCATTGATAACTAATATATATATATATATATATATATATATATATATAAAGCGCTGTTTCATGATGTAACTTCACATCCTGAAAGAAGTTTATAGTTTTCGTCTGAATCTGAAATTCGATGGAATGAATCATCCTTTCGGTATAAATGCCAAACAGAATAATCCATTCAGCCATTAATTTCAATAAATAGCCATTTTTTTTAACAAATAAGAACCATAGTTTTTCTGCAAGATACCAAATGCAACTAAAAATAATATAATGAGTTATATGGTGATGCCACGTCAACACTCATAAAAATTGTGACATTAGTTAATGAAGTTTAGTTTATTATTTTTTTTATAAAGTTTTCGTGTTAAGCATTCAACTTGACATCTCAGCTAAGCTGACACCTCAAATAACAATAATCATCTGCCATCACATAAAAAAAAAATATTATTAAAAAAAAAAAACAAAAAAATACAAAAATATGTGTGTTGATAAGTTTAGTTTATTATTTATTATTATTCGTTGTGACAAATGAACATAGTAGTGGTCAGATGAATGTATTTGGTTTCTGCAAGATAATAAAAATTATTTTTCCTAGGGAGAGAGATCTAGAGAGTTTTTCTTCTTTCTTCTTCTTATCAGACAATTGATTTATGTCTCAACTTTTTTTTCAAGACTTTTTTGCTATTCCTTTGAGTTTCAGTTATTCGATCATTCGGTCTTCTAGGAAACACCGAATGTGATACCTGCAGAAAACACTCTGACGCTCAAGTCAGCAAAAGAGATTCGACATTCAAATGTCAGAGTATAATAATTAACGACGTACCTACTTCTTGAAATGTGCACTATCTATATTATTTTAATGCGCTTATATTGTTAGACCAGATTAATAAGATAGATTATACTTAGAAGTATATTAATTAATTCTTAATGATGATTTAACTTTACTAACCTTAATTGAGCATAATGGGTTGAAGGTATCGGTCGTCCCACACGGACATCACGGACATGTGTTGTTTGGTCGGTTCGGCTAAGTCATTGTATTGACCGGCCATACCAATAAAAAATAATGATAATAAATGTGTATACTAAAAATAGATAATGATTATTGCGTTATGTTGCTTTGGTTTTGAATGGAACCTCGTGGGAAGAAGAGTGGTTACAGAAGCATTATGTTCTTGCTGCCCACTCACGACGGCATCAACATAATTCAGCCCCCCACGTACGTAAAATGTTTCTCTGCAATTTCATTTTACTTTAAGCACACAAAAGTAGCATCACCTATGTTATGTCTGACTCCAACCCTATGATTTAGCACTGGATGATGATCACCTAGTATTACTATCATTATTGAAACATGTTGTTTTTCCTAATTGCAGTTCTCTTGGCACCGCTGAGGTCGAAATTCACTATAATGAAGAGGTTGATTAATTAAAGATGAAGTAAGAAACTCATTCGATTGTCTCTAATCATTACTTTCGTCTCTTAGAAATTTAAAAGCGACTAGTTACCTTCTGATAATCACCTCAACAGGAAAAAACCAACGTAGTTAAGAAAACTCAAATTTATATTGATTATGCTAGAAACTGATTATGGCTCACTCTATGCATTCTGATGCTTTGGAAATGAGTAGAGTCAAGAAAAAAAACTACAGTTTCTAATCAAATTCAAATTGGAGGGAACAAAGTGTGAAGAACTACTCCCATCCAAAAATCAACAACTTTTTGAAAATGACAGAAATCCAATAGAGAAAATGAGTGAAATGAAAAGATGAGGACCATTTATCGTGATGTGATATGACTTAAGATGCACATAATACAATAAAACCATTCCTGATTACTACAATATTTTGATAGCTAGTTTCCCTGTCACTAATTCATTACATTGTTCGACAGTCACTTTCTTCATTACTCTGAAAGAAAGTTGCAACAAATTGGTACTTCTGATTTTCTCATTCACGCTGGCACCATTCCGTGGTGTTTGGTATTTGCTCGTGAAATGGATGTTAGTTGGGTTATGGAATTTGGACCGACTTTGGATTTTATTGATATAAATGAATAATGTAAAGAAAACAGTATATGATGAGGATTTGGATTAATTAGTATTAATCAGGCAGTAAAGAGATAATCATAACGGCAGACACAGGTTAGATTAATTCCATATATACTATGTAAAACCTCACAGATAGACAGATCACAAATTAGGTTAAGAGCACACTTGCCCTGGACTACCTTAAATGTTCTGGATTTAGGTCTCCAATTGACCTGTCTAAAGTTAATTGATTCCTAACAAGATAATTAAACTCAGTGCAAATTCGTCTTTATAAAGTTGAACTGAATTAATAATGATGATGCATGTTATGTAATAGGAGGAGTAATTAAAGTGTAATGATGGTAATAGAAGTGTTTGATGAAAGTGATGAAGAGGTGGTGGTTGACGCATTGATGAGTAGCTACCTCAGAAATTCATATGAGAGAGCCCCACTATTGATGCGCATGCTTACCCTCTTTGTCCCCAACAAACAACAAAAGGAACTAAAATTAAGTATTCCCTCAATTTTTCTATCTATCTATCTTTCTCACCGTCATTTTCCTAACCACAAATTCTATCTATTTCTTTATTTAAACTGCAGGTAAAGAAAAGAGAGATAGCGAAATGAAGATTAGTTCTTTGTCAGTATTCATCCCATTCATTCCGATTCCTTCTTCTGATAAATCACCGTCACAAATTCAAAAAGTAACTAAATCACATGTCAGTTTTAATCTATGGGCTCATAAAATATCTAAACTGCAACTTTAACTTTAGAGCTACCACGTGTCAATGATTCAATAAAATAAAAAAACACGTAATAGTTTGGAACCCAAATCACTAGATATTTCAAAAACAATTATTTATTTTAAAAATAATTAATAACCCGAAATTATGTGTTATGTAAAAATTATTAAAGGCCTTGTTATTCTCATATAATAGCTTTTTGAGGGTATTTGTCACTACATTTTTTTCTTGCACTTCTATATTTATTCCTATATTCATCGAAATATTTAAATTATTTTAGATAGTTTTAGGTGATTTTAGAATAGGGATATTTTATAAGAAAAGTGCTTTTGAAATAAGAAATCCAAAAAAATCATTTTAAAATATGTTTTTTGGAATATATTTTTTTATTTCTGGAATGTTAAATCGAAAATTCATCAAATTTATTTGGAAAAGTATGTTCCAAAAACATTTTAAAATCAATAATCCAAAAATTATTTTTAAAAAGGGTAAAACAGATTTTAGGAAAATGATGGGTGGAGGAAGAGTTTTGTTGGCGTGAAGGAGTTCTGAATGTGATATTGTAATCTGAAAGATTCTATGGGCTTACCAGCCCAATTAATGTGCAATAGTTAGTTTTTGATTCTTGCACTATATAATTTGTTTGAAAACTGGTTCTTCCTGCACCTTTATACGTTCTTCTCTCACCTCCATAAATTTTTGTATTTTTAAAAATATCCTTATGTAATATTTTGGATTATGTAATCTGAAAGTTTTTTTTTTTAAATTCATAATTAATTTCTGAATTACATAATTCGGAAGCCTTTTTTCAAATGTATGATTAATTTATGGATTATGTAATCCGGAAGTCATATATTTTAACTTCCAGATTATATAATTCGAAAGTTTTTTTTCAAAAGCATGTCTAGATTACATAATCCGGAACTACTCTATGGAGATAAAAGAAGAAGAAGAAAAAAGGTATTTTATGTTTTATATGGAATGGTAGAAGAACATAAAACACTCTTGTTTGAAATGTCCAAATTGTTTTTGGAATTTTTATTTGAAAAGGAGTGTGAAGGTAGGTATTAGGTGTTGGTGAACTGCAATGGAGGTGAAATAAGGTTGAAGTCCGAGAAGGTGTATTGGAAGGAGTGATTGTAATTGAAAGTTTGAGTTAAGTGATTTAAGTAAGAATATATGAATAAATATGGATGAAATGGTGAAGGTAGTGCCTTCCATAAATCAGATTTCGCTAAAAGACTTTTATAAATAAGTAATTTGTAGGTATTTTTTAGTTCAAGAAAAAATTATTCCGGAAATCATACTCCGAAAAAAGGTTATCCAGAGATGATGGTGGTGGAAAATCTATTTTGAAATACTAATTATAAATTTTGAAATGCCTAAATCCAGATTTCAGAAACTTATTCCTAAATATTAATACAGAAGCGTGGGAAAACTGCAAATCAAATTCCGAAAGTCAATAAAAACTAAACATCACCTTTCTTTTCTCCACAAAATGAGAGGAACCATTTGAATTTTTTTTGTAAATACACCTATGAACGAAGAACAAGTCTCAGGATCCAGTAATATAGTGCAAGTAGCAAATAATGTAGTGATCTAATACGGAAGCAAAAGCCTTAATTTTCTGTTGTGGGCCTCTTGCTGTCTTTGGAATAAAAAAATGAGAAAAACTCTAAATATGTGCGCCACTGTACTCTCATTACTTTTCAAAAAGAGTCAACCACTCTGTTGACATCTCAGAATACGTGACGTAATTGCATGCCATTAAGTCTAGTTGCTGCACATTCAAAGAAAAATGTTTTTGCCAATGGCATCATCATATCATCATTTCAGTATCAAAATGAACACATTTACTCAATTTCTCCCTGCTTACATTATTTTGTCAATTTCATTATATCCTTTTGAAGTTAGGGTATTTATTAGTCCTATAAAGAAGGTGTCTTCCCTTATATATATACCTCTTGATAATTGAATTAACTGCACATTTTTATAGAAAGCTGCATACATTACTTAAATTTGAATACAAACAGGGTACTAGAATTTATTATACATTTGTAAAAGCAAATCTGCAAAGGTTTTCAAAAGGCAAGAGCAATAAGATATTCAGTTCAGAGCCCTGCAGTTTGCCCTTATTTGGCCTTGTTGTCCTGTAAGGGCACCTATGCGTCCCATTTTCTCCATAGATACTGCAAAGTCTCTAAAGAACAGAAGAGGCCACTTGCTATAGTTGTTGGCCAATGAAGCAGTTGTATTATCACCCAAAAGAGCCTGGTCTGACTGAAGTAACCCCGAGTTGTTCACAATATTTTTGTAGTAAGTGTTATCAAATGTGTTAGTAGTCACAGGATCCAAGGGAGCCAAATTGGTGTCAGAATCAGCTTGGTTTGGACACACTTTTTGTAAACTCTGCAGAACTGAGTCATCTAGTGCCGGATCAGATTTACCTGACCCACCAAAGTTGAAGAGTCTTGGCTTGAATGTGAAGCATTGAGCAAACCCAAAAGTGTGTGCACCTGCATTCATTACATATATAAACATCAATATTCTAACTAAAAAGGTTTCTTTTGTTAATTTTTTCATTTGTGTTTAACATCTATGCAATGTCAGCGTAAAAAGTTTTACACTGATTTGACATAATGGTTGGTAAAATTTTGAAGGAGACAAACCTGAGAGTACTGCAACATCCTTCTTTTCTAAACCCTTGGATATAAACTTGGTCGTGATGTCTTCTATAGGTTCAAAGGGCGATGGCAAGTTATTTGCCTCGCTCTCACTTGCTGTTGTACCATCTCTACGACCCAGAGGCACAGACCAAAATGGACCTCTGCTCTGAAAAAATTACCAAACTCTTTAATTTCAATACGTTTGATGTATATATACACACATTCTATAACAGGTTAATGTTCATGCATGACTGAATCATCTTACTCCGGATCTAAGAAAAAGTTTTTAGCCATAAGTTAAGAGTTATTAAATTGATAAAAACATTCATCTCTTCACGGATAGTTTATTTATTATGATCAAATAAGTAATTGTGAAGTGTAATATAGTTTATTATGTTAAACATTATATTCCAAATAGTGAAAATTTGGTCTCTTACAAGATAAACAGCCTCTCTTGCTGCTAGAGTTAGTATATCAGCACATGACACAGTGGAGGGACAAGCCTTCTCCAAGTTAGCCTTGATTGTGTCAATGACTTCAAATCCTCTGAGTGAATTTTTATTAGGCAGTGCATTTTTCTCTCCCTTTAGAGTATCCGTGTCATCTAGTAGCACCGATGCATCACATCCCTGGGTGACCAAAAAGAAAGAAACAGCACATGTGGGGTCAGTTTGAATGAGAACGTAAAAAATTCTTTGAAACATTTTCCAACTGAAACTGAGACAAATTACTTACAAGAACGAAACAATCATGAAAATGAAGGCGTAAGAGAGAAGCAGCAATCCTTGCGTCCTTGGCCATAGCTGACCACACGTTGTATCGAACAATTCCGGTCAGATTTGGACAAGTTGACTCATAAAAGTTATAGTAAAGTTGAGAGCACACCAGAGGACTGAGAAACACAAGCCAAAACATTGAAACAAAAGGAAGCTTATTAGAGGCAAATGACTCCATAAGTTGACACCAGAATATGACAACAGTAGAAATTAGTTAATTCAACTAGAATTGCTTGTGACATTAAGCTGCAAACTACAACCATTTATAGGAAAAAAACACACTCACTAGCTTAGTTTTTATGGAGAGTGGCATAACCACTATCCTTGTCTCTATCACTAAAGTTTGGTACAAGTCCAAATTGTCTGCTCCTTTTGTTTTGGTATAACAATTGAGTCCGCATTTGGTTAATGGAGAGAATTTGCAGAGACCTACCTCATAGTTAACAATTGCTCTAAGTGGCTTGATGATGTAATGTGATAATGCATGTATCTCTGATAAAAAAATTACCAGCTTCGAAGAGTACACAAAGAAGAAAGTAAACTACATTCCACACCTCACGTCTCCAAGGCTTGTTTTCCTTTTATCTTAGTTGTCTTTAGTTAAATATTACAAACAGTTATTTCAAAAACACATTTTATATCATTTATAAAACTTACGGTACCGTTTTAAGAGAGTGTCCAAAAATATCCCTAAACCCTAAATCCTAAACCCAAAAATCTCCCTTAACTCAGTTTAGAGATTTATCATAATCTTATAAATAGTCACGACAACCAAAATAAAGTTATGTATTAAACAATATTTATTGCACTCAATTTTCTCATATCAAACGCCGACTTATACATCAAAGTACATGTACACCACTTATATCGATTGAAGATCAAACTACATTCTCAACCAAAATTAGAACCTGGTTAAGAAGTTTAAGAGATCCAACCCTTTTGTAAGTAAAAAAATATTAACTTCTTGTCATTTCTTTCTTCTCTCATTCATGCTTTCTATTCTCTATTATGATTTTAACCCTTATTTTCAATAATATTTGATGGTGTCGTATATATATAGAAAAAAATAGTAGATTTAGTGACCAATATAAATGTATGTGCTCAATTTATATAAACTCCCATAATATTGTCTTGATAATTCAAAAATCATTAATCACGTACCAAATCATTGAAAAAATATTTTATAATAAATTGAATCGGTATTTTAAAAAATAAATTTATTATAAAATAGAACAAAGATAAACAAAAGAGAACAAAGATGAAAGAAGGAAGGCAAATGATATGAGAATGAATATCTATTCTATTATTCCATTAAAATCAAAAGAAATAGTATGAATATATACAAGCAGTACACTAGAATCAATCAATAAATACTATAATCACAACAGATAAAGACAAAATAAAGGTTATTCACCTCTATAAAGAGAAACAACTCAGAATTAGAAAATACATAATTAATATTAGCATCCTTCTATATGTGGGGGTTGGAGATCTCACATCGACTAAAGATAGAAAACTTCATAGTATATGTGGGTGCAAACTTCAACTTATAAGCCGATTTTATGAGATTGAGTTAAGCTTAAAGTCGACTTTTTAATATGGTATTAGAGTCATTTCGAGTCTATTCTAGCGAAAGTTTATTAGACTTATAAGGTCACCCGTTATCAGGCCGTTTTCGAACCACCCAAAATATGTTGTCCCACGTACGAGCTGTCACTCTCGACGAAAAAAAATCTTAAAATAGATATATATACCTTTTACACAGAGTGTCAAAAATAAATAAAAAAATTTAATTCAAAGCTATTTGTAAAATGTTTTGGTAACATGAAAAGATTGCCCTTTGAGGATAAAGTCGTAGGCATTGTGGGAGTAGGAGAATTTTGAAAGCAGAAGAGAATGTTATAATATATACCGAAAGTGCCTTACATTTGACTATGTTCTTTGGATATGTGATAGGGTGGACTATGAGTGTACAGTCATGATAAGAGCTAACAAAATAGGAGATAATAACCACTCATTTTGTGATCAACTTCATGTTACCATACCATGCTATAATCTAAAATACTATATATATTTTAGTTTACACAAACTACTCTAACTTAACCTTTTTTATTAGACCACTTGTTGGATTTAATATTTTGTTTCCTTTACAAAATTGTAATAGATGATTGTGTGATTTGACACTTGCTTGTAGAAGCAACACTCTCTCTAAACACTCCTTTAACAACAAAACTCTTCTGAAAAAACAAAGTAATCTTTAAATGATAATGTTATTTAGTAATCGCCTATGTAAAATAGCTCTCATAAAATTCATAACCAAACATCTAATTCATATCTTAGAACTGTTTTTGGCAAAAATAATTAATTTTATGAAACGTTATACTGTACAGATTATAAATAACAGTTTTAAATCTGAAAGCATATTTTTGTTGCATAAATTAATTTTTTTTTATGAAAACCACATCACTCCAAATATTCAATGCACTTGCATGGAAAGAGGTAAGAGTCAAATTCAAAAACACAATTAAATTACAATAAATTCAGGTCAGTTAATCCATACATTCAATGATATTACAGAAACTTGTCTAACATTTATGAAAGTTGCTTTTAAAAAATTGCTAAAAATAAGTTAATACTCTTTAAGAAGCTAATTAAAAATAATAATCTAAGAAAAAAATTCCTAGAAACTTAATCCCATTATCTCTTTTTTTAAGTAAAAATAATGCGCCAAATAAACAAATGGAAGGATATGAATATTCCCTTTAAAGGATCTTCACACCTTAAGGTTGATGGTTATATAAAGACAGGTCTCATCTGGTGACTCAGATTCTATCACATTTTACTGTCCCAGAAAAATTAAATATGTTAAATATTAATTACTTTTATTTTAATTTGTTTAATATTGTAACTGTTTTAATTAAATAAATCAATTTAAATTAACTCACAAAAAAGTTTTTTAAACAATAATTATGTTTTTCAAAAAAATTATTATTGATGTTAATTTCTAGTTAAGGTTGTTCTTTTATTAACATCGATTGAAATTTAGGTCTCTTAATGAATAAGTATTGTATGTTGTCAAGTGTTAAATAGTGCTGAGCAAAAAAAAAACGTGATAAATAGTGCTGAGAAAAAAAAAAGTGATAAATAGTATTGAGAAAAAAAACTTCAATAATTTATATGCCAAAAAGAAATTTATCATAAAATATTTTAAATTTTTTATTAAAATAAATTACCAACTAAAAATTCTCCATCCAATATTAGTGTGCAGAGTCTCAAAAAGTTTTTTTCGCATTTTCATTACCAATAATTTGAATTCCTCTTTATCTTTTAACTATGCATCAAATGCGCATTATTCATTAATGTGACAGCAGAAAATTGATTAGTTTGAATTTAAAACAAATTTGTGGTTGGAGTTACATTACTTAATCCCATTACCACCATGCTCAGTTGTTAGTATAGTATGATTATTATAAGATTTGCCAGAAAAACGTGTTGTGATTCTCTTGCAGTAAAGGAATTGCTTCTGCAGACCCACACCACTTTATGGTAACAGGATCCTCTGCTAGTAAAAGAACAAAGAAAATCCCAAACCATTTGCACAGTATAATAAACTCAGATTCTAGGATTATTCTAATTTTAGTGTGATGTTTGTAACAAAAATCTGAAACTCAGTTGGCAAAGGCATCCGAAAAGACACAGAAAGGAAGAATGTTGTATCAGTCTATGATTAAAAAGCAGAGTTTTTTCTTAGTTAATTCAGATCATACATGAATCAGCTGATAAAGGGGTAGAGAAAAGGAAGATCTTGATGGTCCCCATGAATTACATATTATCTAATAGTATGAAATAACAGTATTCCAAGACTTTTAACAAAAGTTACAGCACAAGAAATCGAAGAGACCCTGTGTGCAGTCATAGCAGCAAGAACAACTACGTACACCCAGAAAACATAACAAAACAGTAGTTAGATTATTCAAGAATCAAAGATGTTGTCTATTTAGAAATTTACAAGGCGATTGAAGTAAGAAGAGGATTACCACTCGTTGATGACCTTGTCTTGTGAATCGTCCCCAGCAATCTGAATGGATTGTGATGGAGGAGGTTCCATGGCGTGTTCACCTACTCCCTCTAGGAATAGGAATAGGAATAGGAATAAGAATAGGAACAGGAATATGAAGATGAATATGAGAGGAATAAGGTTAAGCACTGAAAGTGAAATAAATAATTGCACGTGAATGATCCTAGTGGTCACCAAGTCACGCCGTTACAAAAGACGAAAGAATCAAATGAGATGCCCAGGCCCAAATCCATTGTCACACTCAAGCGTTGTTACTCCTTTTTCTTTCAACATTAACACCCTATGAATTTCATACTCTTATTTTTAAATGATGTGTCGATGTCGGATACTCACATCACACACCGACATTTGTATGACATTTGTAGGACACGTATCTGTAAAAATGTCTAACTCAAAAAATATTTGTTGGATTTCTTACGATTATAGTACGGTTCTAACACAATTTTAAAAATGAAAAATATATTAATTTTTTAAAAACTCAAATTTATTGTAAAAATTATTATTATGATTGTAAAAATAAGAAACAAATTATTTTGAATCAGTCCTGAAAAACATTTTTCTGCTTCACAAAATAACCTGAAACATAACTTGTGCACATAATAAATATATCTATTGTTAATTTATATAATTCATAATTATATAATATATAAATTTGTGTTCCGTATCTGTATTTTCGTGTCTGTGTACGTGTGTTAGTCCTGTTTTCACAATATGTTTATCCCTCTCTTAATTGAAGATTTTATTTCAACTACCAGAGTGTGGATACTTTAGTGATTGATCATTGAACAATTTTTTTAGAATATTTTTTTCCGAAATAAAATCTGAAATCAAAATCTCATTACAGAAAAGTAATTTTGGAATAAAAAAATACATTCTAAAAAAGTAATTCTAAAAGATAAAATACAGAAATGCATTTTAGAAAAAAATTCTGAAAATCAGAAAAATGTTTAAAAATTCAAATCTAAAATCGATTCTAGAAAGAAAATCCTAAATATATTTGTATTCACTCTCTCGTCTTAGACATCTTTATCATTTTACGTGAACATTATCGGGTGTAGGATGTAACTCCCTTTAGTTAACGTGTTAGTTTTTTTAATGAAAATATAAACGTTAACGTCATTAGTTAAATGCGACCGTTATAAACTGTTTGTGGGTTACTGAAAAAGTTTGTTTTAATATTTAAGTTTTTTTATTAAAATATTGACTTTTTTTCAACAATATTTCATTCATTTAGACTTTTAATTGGGTCCTTAAATTTTTTTTATTAATATTTAATATATATTTTTTGTCAAAACATTAGTTTTCATTTCAATAATCTATTAACATAACCGTCTTTGACTAGAGGATTTGGATTTCTATCTCATTTACTGCCCCCTCAATTCTGGATCAAAGAAGTTCAATTTCCAATTGAACTTGAAGACCTTTTAATGTGATGGTCGAGTGAGAAACCATGAAGTGTCAAAGACTTGTTCTCATACAAGTCATTAGTATTAGCAACTGTTATGTGAAAAAGCCTCAAAATTTAGCGTATCATCCATCGTGTAGTGAATGAATAAATATTTTTTATTTGTGTTTTTTATTTGTTTATGTGAATGGTTATTAATTAATATTTATATGTTATTTAATAATTATTACTTATGGATATGTACCATGACAATTGTGTTAGTCAAGAAAGATGTATCATAACTAGAGCATTTAGTTGAGCCTCCTAATCACAAGCATAAACTATTGGCGCTAATAAATTCATAATCATCAATTCTAAAGATTAAGATCGTCTCGCCAAATGAATAGGTTTGACTCATGCCTCACAACTCCCTAACCTCACGCATAAGCTAATGAGACTAATAAGTTTATTGGTATTGCTTGATCGATCTCTAACCTATCATCTGAGCTTGTGTCCTCGTGCATTTTATTGAAACTTGCACTCCCATCATTACTTATGCCACACATTTTCTCAAGCATTAAATTGCTCTCTTTCCACATGTCCACCACTGATTGGTTGAATTTAATCTGTCGGTTATCATTTCATGCTCGTACACATTCCACCTTTCAACCTTTCATCTGCAATGCATCAAATTAATGATCGACATCGTGTTAAATTAAAACTTAGTTTGGCACCACATCAAGTTAAGACTTGTACATGATTTTTCTTCACGTCAAATTAAGACATATAGGTGACCTCAATAAACTGGACCGAGTAATAACTCGACACCACATCAAGTTAAGACTTGTACATGATTTTTCTTCACGTCAAGTTAAGACCTATACGTGACCTTCAATAAACTAAACCGAGTAATAGCTCGGCACCACATCAAGTTAAGACTTGTACATGGTTTTTCTTCATGTTAAGTTAAGACTTGTACATGGTTTTTCTTCATGTTAAGTTAAGAGTTGTACGTGCCCTTCAATAAACTGGACCGAGTAATAGCTCGACACCATATCAAGTTAAGACTTGTACATTGATACAAACCAAAGCAACCAACAAATGACTAAGGCCACATCAAGCACTTCACAAAAAGATCAGTCATCTCAGTATACAAAGTCGGGTCCCACCAAACCTCGAGAAAGCTAATTTGTAAATTTGTAGTACCATATATATAATATTCAAAATTAACCATTTCACGGTTTAAAATTTCAATCAATAGCTACTTCAATAAAAAACAAACAATCATGCAAAAAAATTGGAATTGGTGATCACGTCACCACACATTCAGATCTTCTAACCTAAGATTCTATTGAAAATTTAAACTAGCTTCCCTTACCTGGGAAGAAGTAGATATGCTCACAAAGAGCTTCAATCCTACAAAGCTCAATGGTAACTTAACCTGCACCACAAAATTCTAATCAAAGATTTAACTATATCAATGGAACTCTGAACCAACATGAACTAATCCTAAAGCTAAAAACACCACATGCAAAACATCTACCAAAAACAAACCTAAAAAGTTCAAAACTAACTCAAAGAAAAAAAAAAACAAAATAAATTTACTCTAACTAAGATTTTGATCGGCTAGTGTTGTAGTATTTGCTGTCAAGAGTCAAATGAGAAACTCCGGTGGCCAATTTGATGAAAAATGTGTTTATAAAGTTAGAGAGAAAGCAAATGAAAGAAGAAGAGAAAGTTTAGAAAATTAGTATTTCATTTAAAAATAAAAACCTAATCGTTATTTTCTAAATACTTAGTCTTAACCATTATTTTATTTTAATAATTATTACAATAGTTACATTTGTTTGATTGTATTCACTGTTTTTCACTATCATACAATATGTAGAAATATTGGTTAAATAACATCTGTGCTTCACTAATAGATTATAAAATAAATATATACGTAGGCAGTTTTGTTTTTTTAAACAAATTTACGAAATTTAATAATAACTAATATTGAAGAATATGATCAAACACTTTTAATTAGATATTTTTCTCTCAATTGTATTCTTTTATCCATATAGCTTAAAACTAAAAGCTTTGTTTAAAAGAGTTTAAATTGTTTATTATTTTGGTTTAAAATACATGTAAAATGTTTAGAAAAAGAGATTGTTTTATGAATCAGGGGTTGTGACAATTGATTCTATATGAAGAAATTGGACGTGAAGCTTCGTCAATTCAACAAAAAAATCCATGACATGAGTGTTTTTATTTATTGAAATTTAATTTTATTTACTTTAATTTTAAACAAAAATTGGATTAATTTGACGTTGCAAATAAATTATAATCTGTAAAATTTTGAAAAAAATGCACGTTGCTTTTAACTTGTCAGACAAAGTTAGATGGACTAGTTTGACAGATGTATCATCAAGTACCTCAACAACAAATGTATAAAAAAAATCTATAATGAAAAAATTGAATGTCAAAAAATGTAACACGGAGTTATTTGTCGGACTAATTTAGTGAAATTAAATCATTATAAACAGTAAATATAAGTAATACTATGTAATAGCAAGACCATTTAAAAAAATTCAAAAGTAAAAAAAAAATATGGATTCCTGGAATGAAAGTAGTTTTGGAAACAAGTGCTACTAATTCATCCAAAAGTAGATGCCATATGGAGCTACCTTTCACCTCCTTTATTATACATTCTTTTTGTTCAAAAACAAAATATAATGGTGTTATTTGATCAGTATGTAATGAATAAATGATCCAATTTAATGTAAAAATTCATTGCTGTTACTGTTAAAATTTACAGGACTGTGTCGCTTTCTGGATCACTAATATTATACAAAATTTGCTTCTAGAGTCTCATGCTGTTAACTCCATGGTGAACACTGAACAAGCTTGTTACTTACAGGGGGTATCAGTGACAATCCCTGGAAAGAACCTGCAACATCTACAGGTGCAAGTTCACCTGAAACAAGTCCACATGAACTCACGTCATTGGCATAATGTATGAGAACGTACTTCTCCCAGCGCAATCTCATCGAAATCTCATCGACACCGACACAGAAATCTCATCGAAAGTGTTGCAGGCACTTCAACAGTAGAGCGAGTAGGGCACTGAGATGCCACTGTAACGTATCCCATCTCAATTCCCCAGCAGAGAAAAGGAATAATGGCAAGAAAATAATAATGGGAAATTCTCACCTCGCAGTGGCTATTTCCCCTCAGCAATATGTGCACTGGAAATGGAAATGTGATGAAATCTATTGTCAGATAGCTCTCGGAGACTATGGATATCCTGCCAAGTCAACAATTGATAAATTTAACACCAAACACCATGGTTTGATAAAAGCAAAAGGGACACATTTATATTACCATAAAGGGTGTTCCATTATACAGATGCGTGGAACACGAAACATCTGGTTGTCATAAGTTTTTCAGAAATCTATGATCTAATAACATTGAAGCACTTGGTCGCTCGGCTGGATTTCTTATAAAGCAAAGCCTCAAGAAATCTTTACCTTCAGCTGACAATGTTTCTGGTATAGGAGGTGTATCTTTCATAACCTTAAACATAGCTGCGGCCTGCATAAGTAAATGAGAACTTCAAGCCTAGTTAATAAATGAAGAAAACATGTATAGATACAGCATCTCTTGACAAATCCACAGGCTGCGCAGAAAAGAAGTTGCATAGGTGCTTTAAGCTGATTGTTAAACCTGAGTTTATCAATTAAATATACATTGTCCATGAGCAAACTTCAGCATCTTACTTCAGATCATATAACCATGCTTATATGAATTTATCATTGTTGTTTCTTAACCAATAAACATTATTTTATAATGAATATTTCGGTACTTTCATCAACCAGATGAGAAATGATATCAGTATGTCAATTCTCTAAACACTTTTTGTTACAGTCATTTATTGTTGAGAATCATGTACGCCTCATTAAATATGTGGATCTTATTTCTAAGTTAGCAGTGCACCTATTTCTAAACTAGGGGAATCTACGCAAATTTTAACTAATAGGATAGAAAAGTGTGTTAAAAAAAGAATGTTAAAAAGAGAATTCTAATATATATACTACACCTTGTGGGTATTGTTCTGAACAACAAATTGATAACAAAACGAGAAGAAAATTTCTGTAGATGCTTACTCCTTCGTACTCACTCCAAGGAGGCTTTCCCGTAAACATTTCAATAATTGTACAACCCAAACTCCAAATATCAACAGCAAAAGCTACTTCAGTGCTATTCCCTTTTTGCACAACTGCTTGCATAAGCTGCACAAGGAACGAGTATCAATAGAGAACAACCGAGACGCTACGGAGTAACATTTAGTTAGAATATACCTCTGGAGCCATCCAATATGGACTTCCCTTCAAAGAAAGTTCTGCAACGTGTCCAGTTAGCTGTGGACACAGAAATCCCAAAAGTATTATTATAAGGGGCACCAAAAGGACTACTAGCAGCAATGGTGCTGGAGAAACCAACGAGTAAATTTCCAAATAAAACATAACTGTACTTCGTAAAAAACTCAGACAACTTACATGTTTGGCCATCCCAAAGTCAGCAAGCTTAACAACACCAGCAGAATCAACAAGCAAGTTAGCCCCTTTGATGTCCCTACAAAAGAAAAAAATACATCATCAGATCTTCCAAATGCAAACTAAATCAGGAGTTTCTGAAAAGAAAATTATAGTATTTATGCAAATATTTCATATCGATTTGATACACTAGTTGGACAAATCTCATGCTATGCAACACGTCAAGCATGTGACCAGTACCTATGAATTGTTTTTTTGCTATGCAAGTAAGCCAACCCCGAAAGAATATGGCGCGTGAAACTCCGAACAACACATTCGGTTATTGCACCACAATGTTCACGAACGTATTTATTCATTGAACCAGGATGTACATATTCCAAATAGATATAAAACCTGTCTTCTACCTAGTCAGAACACAACCCAAATATGTCAGAAGTTTTTGCGGGGCAGTTCTAGAAATAATCATTAATCTTGGACAACTAATCATGAATAAGAACTCCTTACTATTTCGCTACCAAAATACTGCACAATGTTTGGATGTTTCAGTTGGCTAAGAACTTTAATTTCCTGAAAAAAGCGTGAAAATTTGTAATGAGAATATATAAAGTGAAATATAAAAAAGAAAATAATTTTGGATAAGTAAAACATTACAGATAAGATAACTAAAGGCGGATAATCTTAATCACAAAGGACAACTTCGGCAGATAGTGTATTTTACAATCACAAAATTCGTACAGCACATACAGTTAACAAATAACTAAAGAGGTTAGCAACCTGCTCTAACTGCCTTATGCACTCTGCAGATTTTGGATCATCGGAAAAGACTTCTGCTTCCTTCATTGCACACAATGCTCCAGTTTTTCTGCGAGGAACAAAAATGTTTTTAAGACAAGCTTGTAAGAAAGAGAGAATGGAAGAGGTTAAAATAATGAATGCTTCCGAAACATAAACATGCGTGTAGCGGTAGTACATACCTATTGGTGGCAACATAAACAGATCCAAAAGTACCTCGGCCAATAAGTTTCCCCTTTTGCCACTGGTTTTTCATTGGCAAGGATTCTGTTTTAGCAACAGGAGGGGAAAAGGTAGCAGATGGTGAAAGCAAGGGAGCCACAGGCCCAGCCCAAGGAGGCAAAGGTAAGGGGTGGACAAATTGAGGAGGAGTAATTTCCCGACGTGCCATTGAGATGTCAAGGGATAACTTGGGGGGTATGGATGGAGATGAAAAAGAAGAATGGGCATTGGGGCTTTTGGGGTGTTGGGTGGGGCTTTTTCCCGGTGGGCTTTGATGGGGAGAAAGGATGGTATCAGTGCGCAGTGCTGATAAATCAAAGAAAGCAGGAGGTGGGTGCCCAGCTGAAGGGTCGGATGTTGGCATCTCTGGTGCTGACCAGAACTGGTTGGCTTTGGGTGACACATAATAGTACGGGACAAAATCATCGGTTTTGGTAGTGTTTGGGATGATTCTGGGACTGGCAAAAGGACTCGTTGGAGCACTTCTTGCAGGGACACTCAACCAGAAGTTATTTCCTTGGGCTCTTGTACTTGCACAACCGCTCGTGTCTTGCTGAGGCACCACCCCTGGTGACCTTGTCTCCACGTGCTCCGTATTATTTCTATTCTCTTGCCTCGCGAATACGCTGTACACACAAATCCCTATGTCAGAACACAAATTATATTACTAATCCCTAATTTAAAACTACACATTTTTACTTAAAACAAAGAAGAAAGACAAGAAGATTGCAAACAAATTATCACATTCGACATGCACTATTATAATCCTGAACCATTATAATCTTATCCAGATATATCTGTGTAGATCGAATTAAGTTCTATTAAATATTTTTTTCCTGATTTCAAACTCTAATTAATGACATTAAAATATAACAAAGCACAATTAAGAATTTAAATTAAAATGCTATATAGTACGTAAGGAAACGGAAACCACCAACGGAAGCAACGAGTGCTGAAGTTGAGCCAGGGATTTGAATTACCTGCGCATTTGAAAACCAGCGGGGAGGGTAAAATCGACGACGGCGTTGGGTTTGTCGGCGGCATCTTTGGGAGAGGGTAAACGGGAGTCGATGGCTCTGGGCAAGGGTAACGGCTGAGGTTCGGCGGAGGGGGTAGAGGAACGATCGAAGGTGCTGGTGGAGCGAGACAAGGGGGTGATGACGACGGCGTCTATGTCCGCCACATGGCTCAGCTTCCTGGAGCGCGTCGACCTTCTGGTGCCGCCAAAGAACCAGGCGGAGCGGGTGTTCCTCCCGGTGTGGGACACGGATGATGACGTGGAAGCGGAAGATTTGAGAGTGGCCAAAGAAGACGTCGGCGTTGACGACGACGATGGTGACGGTGATGGTGAAGAGGATGAATTAGAATGAGAGAAGATGATGGTGGGGAACCAGCGCATGTCGATGGTTGCAATAATCTAGAACGCTTCATTGTGGGCACGTGATCGCCATTGTGTTAGCAATTGCTGCGCAGACATGCAATGGAATTTCAGAGAAGGGAAGAGAAATGAGAAATTAGACGGAATGGTGTTCCTCTCTTAATCATCTCCATCATGTGTTTTTTGTTGTGTTCCATGCTTCTGCACACAACAACATTACGCGCTTTTACAACGCCAAATCCGGTGCTGCTTCTGGTGCCGCCAGATGTGCAACCCTTCCTATATCATTGCTGAGTCGTCATAATAACAACATTAATACCCATAATCACATTATGCACACCATTTCATTATTTAAAATAATAATATATATTATCATATACTATTTTTTTCTACATTTCCCTTACAGTTAACAATAGTATTATTTTAATATTTTTCATATAAATTAATTATAAATTTATCTTTTATTATATATGTATTTTACTTTTTTAAAACCATCACATTATATGTTTCAATATGTTTTGGACTTAAGGCTATGAGGCTTCCCGGGCCACATAATTGGGCCTTGAAACTGGGCCTCAATTGAACATGAAGCACCTTGTAGTTTACCTTACGGGTAGTTTTATCCGTTGTTGGTTTGAGTTTGAACGTTTACATTTGTGTAAGAACTACAGTTTATGTATTAAAAAAAGTAGAATCCTGAAATCAAATGCTAATGCTTTTTGTTTCGTACCACCCGCCGCACACGCTACCGTGCGAGCCATGCGAAAACTCCAAAATGTTTTGCTTGCAGAGCAATAATGACCTTTTGTTTATGAATATCTAAAGAGTGAGACACACTAGTTTTTCCTTTTTAACCAAAAAAATACTGTAAAAAAAAAAAACTTACGTAACTTGTCTACTTTCTTTGGATTGTGCAATAATAACAATTCACACTCATCGCTTTCTGCTTAGCCATCTCATTCTAGTGTGTGTATTAATTTGTACCTTTTTACACTTTTGAAGGGTGAAATCATGTTGACAATGACTGTGAAAACCTACCCTCTTCAAACACGATTGCGCTTTTTACTCTAATAGCCTAATAATACCTTTTCTGTTTTTCAACTTCAACCTGCTTTCGTTTTCAACCCAAATAACTCATGCTTCATTTTCAGCTTCCCACATTATGCGGTGTTTTCTATTTTTCTTGCTGGAAACCATTCCTTACTTTTAATAACCAAAAAAAAACAAAATTCATATAAAATGAAATCATTTTTTTTAGTTCCTATGACAAAAATTTGCTTTTGGTCCTATCTCAAGTTTATCTTTAGTTCAATAAAAGAAAAACTGTTTTTTACTCCCTATAATATTTCTACATAAACATATGGGTTTTTTTCATAGTAAACCATATTATTTCTTTAAAACATTGGAATTGAAAATATCCTAAATTTTTCTATTGTAAGAAATCTAATACATATTTTACCCTATTTTTAAATTGTATATGCAAAATGATTAAATAGTAAATAATCAATAAAAGAACCAATTACTTAATATATTTAAATACTACCAATATCGGACATAATAATTATAGACTTTAAAAACATTGGATTTTGTTTATGTTGTTGTCTTCTCTCTCTTAATCTAGTGTTGAAATTTGATGGAGATGATGGTTCTTCCAAAAAAATATTGAAAAAGCCAAAAATAAGTGCAGCATGTGTTTCTCATTAAAGTTTCATAAAATTCAATAATAGTGGTCCTTCCACACATCATTCATGAATGGCTTCCCCTCCCCTGCAATGTTCTTCGTTTTCCATCACCACATGCAAAGACTCATTTGGCCCCATCCCACACCACTCTCACTCCGACCACCCTCCATTCACCACCCATCACGCCGGAATAAAAAACTGCACGCATTTTGTTAACCTTTCTATCTTAGTCGCATACATTATGAGTGAACCTGTTCCCCTAACTCACCACATTATAAGGACATGTTTGACAAATAAGTTTTGACTAAGTCTAAGATGGCGTTTTATATGTTCTGACACTGTAGGAATTTCCTTATCATAGTAATAGTAAGATCATAAATTCACCACTGTTTATTAATAAAGTGAGCTTAACCTTGTTATTTGAACTGGTTCCCAAACCCTCTTTTCCCATTGTAAGTCCATGGTATGTATGATTATATAATGTTGGTAGCTTTGTCTCCTAGAATTATTAAATGATTAAAAATAAAGTTAGAGTTAGATAGACTATTTGGGGGAGAAGATTGAAATTAATAAAAGTTGATTGTGTGAAAGTGAAAGTAGGTAAAAAAAAATGTAAGAAGAAGAGAAGAGGGTGTGGATGAGAATGAGTGGGGGCATTTGTTGGGTGAGAGGACAAAAAGGTAGTAAAATCAGACAACACAACAGAGCAGACCAGGGGACGTTATTGATGGCATCAGAATATTCATGTCATCCATTTAATAGTAATAATAATGACAATAAAGTTTCCTTGGTATTCATTCCATCATGTCAAATCCATGCACGTGATGGACTCACCCCTCCCCAGTTTAGCTTAGCTTCTCCAATTTCTAAGTCAACAGCGACAAAAAGCATTAGCAAAAAGCAAATATGACAAAGGAACAAGGAGTAGTAGGAGAATTCAACTTTGGACCTTTGCAAAACAATAATAATAATAATTCACTTCCATTCCACCCATATGAGACAAAACCCAGTGCTGTGAGTGAATGTTGCTGCAGGGTCACCTCCTCATTTTTCATGCAATTAAATCTCCTCTCTCTCATTTTACTTCTTCAATCATTCATTTTTTCAAATACATACACTTTGTTCTTTGTTGCTGTGTGTATGTATCTCTAGCCCTTTAGATATGTATCAACTTAGATTAGTTTACACCAATTAATACATACACCTCATTCAACCGTACTCTGACTTTTAAAAGTTGAAACTGACATCTCCTTTAACCATGTTTTTTCTCTCATTTACTACAGTTGCTTAATTAATACCACTTCCTTTTCTATTCTCTTTCTTTAATGTCTGTTTTGTTTTTCTTAGTATGTTTTCAAATAGACTACTACTTTCTAGACTAGTTTAAAAACAAATAATTCACATTTAAAAGTTTTTCTTATGAAAGTAAGTACTAAAAATCAATATATAGCTTTTATCCAAAAAAAAAAATTATTTAAAGTTGCTTAAATTTGATTAATTTCAGAAGTAGAAAAATTTATTCAATTTAGTATAAAATATGTAAAGAATTTTTTTTCATAAAACCATATTATTTTCTTAATCTATATCTTAATACTAATTTATTCAAATTTAATTTAACTCACATGCAGAGAAAACACTAGTGATGACTTTTTACAGTAAAAATTGTATCAATATTTTTTTTATTGATTAACAGTATAAAACAACTTTACAAGGTTAGCACATGATAATTACACTCAGAAGAAAAAAAAAACTAGTTATAATGAGAGTAACGAATGGTAACATACTCATTTTCTTATACATTTATTTAAGCACACTGTATAAATGTTTTTGAAAAATATAAAAAGAAATGATTAACTTATCACACATAAATTTTTGATAAATATTTTATGAAGATATTAGAAAGTGATGTATAGTTGGAGTCCAACCTGGTAATCTCATGCATAATAATTCCTTTGAATGAAGTGGTGTGGTTAGAGTGAGATTGAATAGGTTTTGTTTTGGAACAGAAGAGAGAGAGGAAAGACAAAGATTGAAGTATGAAGAGGAAAGAAAAAGTTGTAGGTGAGGGAATACATTAATGAGAAGAGTGACTCTGTACGCAATTGCACACCAACACATTGAGTCACTGCAACCCTTCTGCCTCTGCTCTGCTACTCCTGCTACCTACACTCACTGCCACTCACCACCATCATTCTCCTACCCTTTTGCCCCCCTCCCCTGAGAATCAATGCCAATCTGATCCTCCTATTCCTATTCCTCTTAACCCTTTTACCCTTCCTTAATATCCATGCATCATTACTCATACTAATCTCTTCCTCTATCCCACTTAAAACTCAGTTATCTTCTCTCATTCATCCTTCTGCTCAAACAATGCCATGAATTTCCTACTTTTTTTATACCCATCTAATTCAACCTAGATCTAAAACTTTGATTACTCTATTATTCTTGAAAACAAAGTCACACATATACATATATAAATATATATACATGTATATATTATGTACTATATAACACTAAAATCTACCTCAGAGATATAATAAAACCAGGTGTTATATGATATATTGTTAACTAACTCCTTTTGAATAAACAATCTCACCAAAACAATCAATTTGTAATCAAATGTTTTTCAAATCTACTTATTTTGAAAATGGTAAAAAATCATCTTAAAAAATAAAACATTAATTAATTAATTAACTATTATAACTGATGGTGTTCCCATTATCGCATTTAAATACTTTATCATGATTTATAATAATTTAACCTAATTAATTCATTATTTTGTTGTTATTCAACAAAAATAAAAACTAATGCACAAACTTCAAAATACTTAAATTAATGCATAAATTATAAATACCAAAATAATAACACCTGACGATAAAAGTTGTACATTATTAAAACAACTTTAAACCCTAAGTCTTTATAATTATAATTGACCGTTAATATAAAAACATAATCATTTAATAAAAATATTAATTGATATAACTTTAAATCAACAGACATATTGATTTATTGTTTGTTCTATATTATTGGTGTAGTTTTTTTCATCAAAAAAAAAAAAAAAAACTAATCTTATAAGTTAAACTCAGATAAATCACTATAAATTTAAAGGGTTTTCCAACTATTGTTTTACATCAATAATTAAGAAAACTACATTTAAAAGGTTCGATCTAGCATTTAGTATGGATAATACATCTTGCTTTAACTTTATTTTTTTTTTTTATAAAAGTACAATTTTTTTATTTTATAGATTTAAAAAATACTGATAAATGACTTAAAAATATTCTAACACTACAATTGCTTTTGGAAAAATAAAATAATATGTTAGAAATATATTTTTATTATCTTATTAGTCCTACTTCCAAAGATTAATCCCAACTTATTTTTCAGAATAAATCTAATACTTTATCCAATAGTATAAAATACGCTAAACGAGATAGAAGAAAAAGTTATATTCTCAACATTTCTCCAAATTTCATATTAAATATGAATTTAAATACATACAAAATTAGTAGAATTCTGATTTTGAATATATAATTTATTTTTTTATTCCTATAAGATTTAAAATTACTTTTTTTAAAATTCTTACAGAATATGTGAATTTTTACTTTAACCGTGTATTTTTTCTAAATTCTTTTTAGGTGATAGTTTGGATACTATAGTACAACACTGATATTCACTAGTGTGTGTTAAATAAGTGACTATTTAACATTTTATTTAAACATAGTCAATTAGTGTAATATAATAACCAAAAATAAAATTTTACTTATTTTACAATATTTAAGCATAAAACATATTTAAGCATAGTATTATTATTTTTTTCATATTCTACTCCATTTATGGTGTAATTTACTATACCCCACCTAATATCATACATTACAAGAAAATTATAAAATAGAAACCAATTTTTAGAGATCTAAATAATTAATTGCAATAATAACTAAATTAGAGATCATTTTAGAAACTAAAGAAAATTAATTTCTAAATTAATTTATTTTATTGTTAAATAATTTATAAATTGGTATCTAATTAGCAACGAAGATTTTAACTACCAATTATTTAGTTTCTAAATTTGTTAGAAAAACCTTAGTTATTAATTAGATACCAATTTAAAAATTACTTAATAATAATATAAATTAATTTAGAATTTATAGAATGATCTTTAATTTAATTACTATTGTAATTAATTATTTTGATCTTTTAAAATTATTTTTTATTTTATAATTTTCCTGTAACAGTGATAACATATAAATTGAGAAAAATATTGAATGATGTCTAAATTGTTTTGTAATGAACTTAAAACAAGTAAATAAAGTTTCATTTGAAAGAGAATGATATATAATATGAAACCAGGGAAAATTCAACTATGAAGATGGAAAACCTTATGATAGAAGCATTGCAAAACAATGAGTGGATCACAATTCACACAATTAGGAATTAGGAAGAATATGTATTGCGATTTACGAGGGAAGATAACGAAAGGTAATACATACTGGTTTTCAAATTATATGGATGACTATGTCATTTTCTCACACGCGTGAATTTCAATGCATAATCATAAATCACTCTTCACTCATTATATATATATATATATGATCAAATCTGGTATAACGTTATAGGCATGTTTAACCAGTTAAGTAAAAAATAAATCTTATAAATTATAAATTAAATTTAAAAAAAAAACTATATTAGTTTATTTATGCATAAACTAATTTTATTTTTTTAAAATGAATTTAGTAAAAGTTGATCTAAACATATTTATAAGTATAATTTACAATTATACATTAGTACATGGGTAGGTGTAAATAAGAGTATATTATAAAGTAAATTGCACGTGGCATGATCTCACCAATATATGGGATCGCGCAGTTTCTGACGTAAAACCACAAGATTGAAACTTCAAGCCTGGGAAACCTAAAGAGAAAATAAAGGCTCCTTTATCACAAAGTTAAGATAACTTAGCAATCATATCATACCATATACATTAAAAAATTACGAATCCTATTTTCTTTCAAAAATCCACTCTCAAAACATATTTAATACTTGTACAAGTGTATATGAGTTTACTATTTCTAACTCATTAAAATATTTGTTTTTTTAATTTAATTTTCGTATTTTCCTAATCAATCTAACATACTAATTCAGTAATGAGATAATCAGATAGGTGTTTCATGATAGAAATAGATGTTTTGTTTTTTATAAAAGTTAAACCATTCCTAAAATGGTTTTCATTTATTTATCTTTTATTACCTTGATTTAAATTATAGCAATCGAGATTACATTGTAAAAAATTCAAAATTATAAACATAAATGTATGATAATTAAACAAGAAAAATGTTCGTTAGGCCTTTAGCTTGGCTTGTAGGTTTAAAAATAAAAATATAATATATAAATGTAAAATTTGTTTGTGATTACTATACGTTATGTTTTTTTGGACCACCTAATAATTTATCAATAAACAACCCTAATCACCATGTCAAGTACACCATAATCCTTATTAATTTTTTTAAGTATTATAACTTTTTAAGAAAACTTCAATGGATTCAAAGATACTCTTCCATCCCATTTTGTTTAGTATTTAAGGTTTTAGTATCATAATTGAGAAACGTAATTAACATTTTAGATTTCACTAAAAAATGTTATGATTTTTTATACATCCCTTCTCTTTTATAGTAATTAGATTCTCTCTCAGCTACACCGTCTTTATTTTCTCATATAGTAGTTAATGACATATTTTTTCTTCTTCAGAAAAATGTTAATATTTGTTATGTATACGTTATCTTAAACGACGACCATAGTTCGAACCAGTGGAGGTATTAAATATAAATTGTAATTTAGTAATGCAAGTTGAATTCAGATACACACGCAAGTTTCCATGGTGTTGAATGTGAATTATTTTATAATATTATATATTCTGGTAATATTTTTTTTATCAGCATATATATATTCTAGTAATATAATAACATGTCTCTATAATTATGTGTTGTATATATTTTCGAGTGCAAGAGGTGAGAAGAGTTCTAAAATTATAGATATACGTGTGATTAATTAATACTGTGTTAGTTAATTTTGACTTTAACTTATTTAATCAGACTGTTATCAATACATGAATATTGTGATTGCGAGTGTGTTAATTATATTCAATTTTTCAAATAAGCTTTCGAAATTTAAGGGTAAATACGAGGATTAAAAGGAAGCATTTTTAATCTGATCGTCATTAGATATTCATATGAATCGCGATAACAGAACAAAGTTTTGAAGTAAAACTGAAATTAAATAACCCTTTCAAAATTATTAATTAAGTTATTTTAAGGTAATTAGTTATAACAACATTGGGTTTATTTAGTTTGTGACGCTTATTTTATTAAAGTGGGTTAATTAATAGATAATTAGGTATGTATGTACGTATATGGGGTTTGTGACCATCATGGAGTTATTATTTTTTTGTTTTTTTTATCAAAATGAGGTCATTTAAAAAAAATTACAAATTTAGGCCAGTCGTGTCAATTCGACACGACTGACTTCATATGCACAAATCGTTACAATTATGCACGACTTTTGTCTTGTCATACTGAAGTCGTGCCAACTTGGCACGACTTCTGCCACGTCATAATGAATTTTTTATATTTTTATTTTATATCTTGTAATGAATCTTACGTGTTATGTAAAATCATTACTTTTCAAGTTATTTATTTTGCAAATTCACAACAATAATTCTCTATTTATTTTTCAAATACAATAAATTTTCATTTATCTATTTATTTTCAAAATTCAATAACAATTTTCTTCATTTTTTTAATTAATCAAGTTATTGTATTACAATACCGTCAAACATGATTCATACACGATTATCCAATTTTGTATTCCTTAAAACTAACACTCTTAGAAAAATATGTATCAAATTAATTCTTAACATTACATAACTTACTACCCAATATATAAACAATAAAATTAAAAAAATAAAGATTCATTATGACGTGGCAGAAGTCGTGTCAAGTTGACACGACTCCAGTATGACAAGGCAAAATTCGTATCAAATTGAGACGATTTGTGCATATGATTTTTTTTTTAAACGAATCCCATTTTGATAAAAAGAAAAAAAAATAACCCATCATAGTAAAAAACCCACGTATATATGTATGTATGAAAAGTTGAGAATAAAATGGAGTATGTATGTATGGGTTATGTGAAGTGCAAATGAAAGATGGCACATGGGCGTAGACCTAAGTAGGAGTAGGCGAAAGTTATACATACTGGAATTGGTAGACGCGTAGAGGTATGTATGAATGTATTTGAAATATTAAATGAGTTAATAATAATAAGAAGAAGAAGAAGAAAAAGAAAAACCTGAGCAGTGACGGCTGAGTTGGGATGGGAGGGGAATGCGTTGTGGGAACAGAACAGTTATTTGCGGGGGAGGAAGCTTAAGGTTTTGTCACTTCAGGAAAGTAAATGAATGAGTGAAAATACCAAAAGCTGGTAAGGGGTCAATCAAAACGACTGTGCAGCATGTGCGCAGTAGTCAGTAGTAGGAGGGAGCTGAAGTCAGGGAGGAAGGAAGGAAGGAGGGAAAGGAATAAGACCCACTCTCATCTCATCACTCTTCTTTTGGGTACGGACTTTGACCGGGAATAGCAGGTCACCTCTCGTACCTTGTGCACGCCTGCTTCCACTTCTTTTTCTTTTCGCTTTGAAGGAAGGAGGAGATTACGGAAATGACCCTGCCTCTCCTGCACAACACCAGCTACAGGAGGGAGCGGTGACAATAGCAATAGGGTTGACGCGCACGGTACACGGACGTGTGCTGCAGTCTGCACTGCATAAAGAAAAAATACAATCATCATTGCGTTTCGCAGCAAAAAGCCTGATCTTCAATTTAATTATCAAACTTTCTCCCTCCCACTCTCCCACCCTCTTTAACATTTTACCTTTTTAACACTTTTCTTTTTTACTTCCATAATCATAACTACTTCAATTTTCTTTTAACATCTTATATTTCCAATAAATAACAACACATCTTTTAATTTTCCACATAATACTTAACATCCACGTACTCTGTGGAATATAGCCATATGGAGTTGCTGTATATCACTTATACTCAAAAAATAACTTGAAGTAAAAGATTAACACATTAGACATCTCAGATTGATCATCTCGAACAACACTATCCTATTTTCGATAAAAAAAAACATTAATTTTAGATCCACAATTAATCTCCAAATCATACCCTTAAAAGTCAATGGAAGTAGGAGAATTTTGTTTTTTTGTTAACCAATGTATAATACAATGTTTATATTTGAATTTATTAAAAAGTTATTTTAACTTTTACTTATCCTCGCAAAGCTATCACAAAACTAATAGCTTGTAAGTTGAGAATCATTTCACCTTATATTTAATTTATGTATTTTTTTTATCAAATTCCTTTTAATTAAGTTGGGATATGAATACCTAATATATAAGATTATATATTTATAATGATATGAAAGCGGATACTACAATACACTCAATAAATTGTATCAGAATAGATTTTAATAATATATTAGAAACAGAATTTAAATTTATTTTATTCTCACAAAACTAACTAATTATATATTATAATTTAACTTTATTTCTAAATATATTGAAAATTATAACGAGTATGTTATATCTTTTTAGGAGGTAATCTTGCTCCAATAGTTGCCAAAAATTAAAAAAACAGAAAAGAAAGTGGTTTAATTCTAAATTCAAATATTATTATTTTTTGTAACAAATGAGCAAATATTATTTAATGCACACGTAACCCGTTGAGTTCAGTTAAAGTGTTTAAAAAGAGCAATATGATTATAATTAGTATTTGAGAAAGAAGGTTCCATAAACCAGTATTGATCAATTAGTCAATTCCACGTTCTAAAGTAGTGTAGAAAAAACCGCGGACGGAGATGGAGCGGGAAAAAACTGTTGTACAAATAGCAGCTCTATTTAGTGACATATAATTTTATTTACAATTCACATGCATTTTGGAATTACGAATTTAATGCATAGAGGAGTACACCACTGTCATCTAAGATGTTATGTATGACACACATGCATGACGATTAATTGTGGAAGAAATTGAAGATGGAAACAGATCTGGGCGAACTAAGGTTTTATATGAAAGTTTTAAATAGCATGAGCGTCAGAAAAAAAGTTAGAAATGATTTGGTGGTAGAAAAAGAAGAATGAAAAGCATATTATGACATGAATAATGTAGAATTTGATGAAGGCAGGAAAATGTGGTTTTTGTTTGTTGATTTTAAGTTGGTCTGTGTGTGATGAGACCACCAACTCCTCCCCATTAAGAAATATTAAAGGTGTAAAAATGTTTAGGAAATATATGGTGTGGGAGATAATAAATAATAAAGAATGCTAAAAAAGAGAAGGCAGTTAAGAAAAATAATGATAGTGACTGTAAATAAGAATGATAGTGGTGGGACTAAATGGGATTTAGTAAGATAGATTTATGAAGAAGGGAAGGGTAGCTGGTCTTGAAAGCTCTTGCGCTTGTGGAAGTAGTGCTCAAGAAACAAGAAACAAACACAAACCCTTCGCTTCTATATATCCTTCACATCTCTTTTATTTCCTTCGCCTCTCTCTCTCTCTCACTCTCTCTCTCTCTTTTCTCAACCTCACCAACACACCACAGCCTCGTGTGAATTGCGCCGATCTATTCACACCAACACAGGTCACAGTAAGTTCTCTCTCTCTCTCTCTCTTCATATGCACAGCCTTGTTGCTAATGGATCTCATCGTCTCTTCGATTTATCTTACTTACCTACAAACTTCACCGCCACGCAAACAACGTTATATCCAGATCTACCGGTGCAACTTTCGTTTTTCTTTTTCAGTTTCTTGTTTCGAGATTTTCGACGTCCTTCTTATTGCTAACCCATTGTTATTCGTTTTCGTTTACCATTTTTTTTGGGATTGCATCTTTTTTTGACTCGTTTTATGGATGGTAAAAAAAAAAGGAACGATTTGGAGACGCTTTTAATGACCTAGATTACTTTATTAATATCACGTTTGAAATGGTTTAATAAATCCGCGATCACGAATCGGAACATGAAGCTTCGTTGAATATTAATACGTTTTGTTTTTCTCTATGATTCCTCAATTTCCATGTCTTGTATTTATTTATTTACAGCTATCAAGGTTTAATTATTATTATTATTGTTATCTCCATTTGACTCTCTCTTTCTCTCTCTCTGTGTTTGTTTGTTTGTAGAAAATTAAAAATCAGGTTCTGCAGGCTGTGAAAGCTAGATACTAATTAGATCGCTCGTTCGAAGAAAGAGAAACCGTAGTAGCAGTACAAATTATATTAGGGATTTGATCTAATATAATATGATTTGACGATTTAATTAACCGCTGAAGTTGCCTTGGAGTGTGAGGGACAAGAAAGAGAGAAAGAAAAGGAGAGAGAGGGATCGGAAAAGATGTCATCATCATCGAATTCGCCGTGCGCGGCGTGCAAGTGTCTGAGGCGAAAGTGCACGCAGGAGTGCGTGTTCGCGCCGTACTTTCCGCCGGACAACCCTCAGAGGTTCGCTTACGTGCACAAGGTTTTCGGGGCTAGCAACGTCGCCAAGCTTCTCAATGAACTCAGCGCCTCGCAGCGAGACGACGCCGTAAAGTCCCTCGCTTACGAGGCCGAGGCTCGTCTCAGGGACCCCGTCTACGGCTGCGTGGGCCTCATCTCCGTCCTCCAACACAAGCTCCGGCAGATCCAGATGGAACTCAACAATGCAAAGAAGGAACTGGCAACATACATCGGTCCCCAAGCTTTTCAAGGCTTACCGGCCCCCATTCTTCAACAGCAGCCCAACAACCTTTTTTCCGGTTCCCTGTATGGCAACATGGCGGGCGTGACGGCAGCCACTCACGGTGGGCAGCTGGTGATTCGCGAAGCCCAGTCGCCACAGCAGCATCAGATCTTGGAGGCCCAGCAGTTGGCCGCGGCTGTGGCGGCCAGGGAGCAGCAGGAGATGTTCAGGAGTTACGAACATCAACAGCAGCAAGAGTTTCTGCGGTTCAGTGGTGGGTTCGATGTGGGTTCGGCTTCTGCTGGTGGGTTCAGCCAGATATCCCCAGTTGCTGCATCCGCCGATCAGTTGTCTCCTTCGTTGGCTTTGGGATCCTTCGATAACGCTTATCACATGCAGCAACCACAAGTGGCAGAGCCTCATCCTCATCCTCACAACATTCCTTTTGAGGCTCAGCTTCTTCTTCCTCCACAACAGAAGCAAACACAGCAACAAACACAGCAGTCCCAACTTCCCCTTCACCAGCCACAGTCTGAAAGCGAGGAGTGTAGGAGTCTTGGTCCAACCTGTTGATTTCCAATTTTGTAGCTCCGCGCCTCTGTGCTTTTTCCTCCAACAATTTTCAGCCTAGGTATTTTTTCTTCTTCATTTCCATGGTCCACTATAGGTTTTCCATTTTTGTTTTGTATTCCCCCCTTCTGTTATTTTATCATGCCTCTCGATGAAGCCCTGCTCACGTAGGATTTTTTTAAAATACTTGGTGATATGTGTTTATGAATGATTATTTCTATGCTTTTCTGTGTTTGCGATTGTAATTATTAGCTAGCTTTTTCATTGCGAGGGCAATCTAGTTTGGTGGCAGGAGAAAGCTAATCAGTCCTCGTGGTAGGAAGCAGAGGGTCTGTTAGGGGAAAGGTCTTGTCAAAGTGAGAGACGTATGATCTGGTTCATCAATTATCACAACTTACAACAGTAGCCAAATTGTTGAGTCTAGATAAGTAGGGGAAGGATGAGACAGATTCAAACAAAATAAAAAACAAACTCATAGACTTTAAATCTCATGAAAAATCACAAGAGACATAAGCAGATGAAAAATGAAAGGAATAATTATTCCAGTCAAAGTTTAATTTTATTTTTAAATTAAAGAATTTTTTATTTTTTATTTCTTTAAAATTTGTCTAACAATAAAAATAAACCCATTTTTATAAAAACTTAAATAAAAATAAGATAATATTTTATAATTAAAAGTAAATAAAAAATATAAATATTTTTTTAAAGCAGCCAGTACCTTAAACTTGTCATTGGTCAGGTCAAAACATTTTGGTGAAGAAAGTTTGCATATTAAAATGTTTCTAGAAAACCTATTATATGCTCTGAATTTAAGGTATCTGTGGGGGTGTTACAGGAATTTGACAATCCCTCAATTCAAGTCCTTTGCATTTGTAATCAGATTGCCTATTTTTTGTGTGAATAATTGCATTAGCCTCCTTTTGATTGCTGATTTCTACCTAATGAAAGAGATTAGGAGCTAATATTCTTGAAAGGAGAATTGTGGGAGTCGACATGTGAGCCGAAAAACATATTGGTATAAAATACAAGATACATCCCAATCCCAGCAATAGGTTTGGCCTGCTTTTGGAATCCTTACATAATAATTACAGCATTCTTACTTTTTATATATTGAGATCTTGAATACACTATGAGAATGAAAAACAGTTGCATCTTAATTTGCCATGAAATTTGTTGTTTCAAACAAGTTCACCTTTGTCTTGTTGAAAAAAAAAAGGAAGAATATAGTCCATTATTGTTCTTAAACAAATGGACAATTGTAGAAAAGAGGTAACCTTTATGGCCATGCATTGACTTGCAAACATGCACGTAGATAGTCTTCAATTGAGTTGCTATGATAACCCATTGATTAGAATTAGAATTTGGAAGATATGAATTACAAGTCATTCCTAGATATCTATTAATGTTTTTTTTCTTTCTCTTCTTCAGTCATTATCTGCGGATATAAATGGATAGTAAGAGAAATAGAGAAATGCAAAGCAGACATGTGAGATAGCGAGATTCATAATCCGCTTCGGTTTGCTTGGCTTTGAAAGGAGACTACCAAACTAGACACAATTTAAAATGTAAGATCTTTATTGATCTTTATATGTTGTTTTTTCTTTCTTTCTTTTTCAAAACAAATTAAAAGCCGTAGCTACATTTATTTTCTTTTTGTCAAAAAACTAAATTGTAAATCAGAAATTCAGAGAATGTCTTTTTTTAAAGGTCTCATATATGGTGTTTGTCAAATCATTTTTATCAGTTAGATTTATTGTGATTTTGATATGGAAGAAATATTTGAAGCACAATAGCTATTGGATACATTTGAGTATAATCTACACATTTTACATTTAAAGTTTTTCATTTTCTAACTTATATAGAAGTGATCCGTAATCTTTTGAAAAACAACTATAAATATTTGTTTGATGTCAGAAGTTGAAGATAAAGAATTTAAATTTATGAGTAACAAATATTCCATTAACTTTAAGTTATATTTAAAAGTAATTGCACCTCAATTTTGTAGAATTATAGGTTAGCTTTCATCATTTCTAATTCTTAACCAATACTTTAAAATTTATTGATCATTTAGGTTTAAGAATTGACAGTAGTAGTAGCATTTTGTATGGGCATTTTATTTGATGAAATTAACCTAATCATAGAAACATATTCAATTTGGAAATAAGAGAATATGTACTTACTAAGTTTTAAATTTATCCAACTTTACATATTGAAGCGATTGACCAATCCAGTATGAATTATTCTAAATTTTATTGGATTAGTTAGTTTGAATTCAACAAAAAAGGAAATTTTTAAAAAATAAACTCAAACTAATTCATCTCCATTCATTTTGTTGGATCATTAATAGCATATTAAAACATTTTTTGTCATTAGATATATTATAATTTTATTTTAATTTGCTATTACACACTTAAAATTTGTAGTGAATAATAATTTTAAATCTATAAAGACATTTTATTTTGTGATAGTTAATTTATGTTGATATAATATTTTTAATTGTTGATAATTTAATTAATAATAACTATTATTTTATATCCTGAGGAGATTCATATAGTTTACATATTAAATTTGGACAATCATATTGAATAAGTTGAGTCATGGTTAGAATAATTTAGAAAATATAAAATATACAATTTAAAAAAAATTAAAAACTTGCAATTCTTCTATATTTATACAATTTTGTTTAAAATTGTGCACTAAAGTTCCATAAGGTAATCAAAGGTTATAATATTTCTATTATTTTTTATATTAAAAACACACTACATTCTATAAGAAATTTTTTAAATAATAATTAATTTAAAAAATAATTAATTATTTTATTAACTAAATTAAATACTATTTTATAAATTAAAATAATTAGTTTCATAATTTTTATTTTCTCGCACAACTTAAAACTCTCTAATAAAAAAATGTTAAGTTTTACTTTTAAATCTAAGATTTTTTTCCACAATGAACTTTATTCATCTTTCAATGGGTTTTCTCTTTTTTTTTTTTTAATTCTTCTTCTGTTGTGTGAAGATAAATTAGATTTCTGGTAATATATTCAAGTAGATAAAGTATTAAGATACTCTTATTTAATGATTGAGTTAACATTAAATCTAATTAAAACAAAGTTTCAAGTAAGAGACTTTGAAGATAAATGCTTTAAATATAAATATATGAAATATTTATTAGCTTCATATATCATATTAAATTTTTGAACTCACATTGCATACTAATTTAAATCATACTTATTTACAACATTAATCAATTCTCACAAATTATCTCACATGAAGAATATAAACATAATTCCATTACAATAAATTATGTTAATGAATATCAAATTTATTTAAATAAAATAAATCAATAATATTCAATATGGTTTTCACATCATATATTTTTTCAACTTGTTTTATTATATTATTATTGCATCAAAATTAAAAAAATAATTAATTAATCATAAAATTTTGTGTAAATAAATATAACTTATAAGAAAGTTAAGGAGATAACCTAAAACTATTATGAATAATTAAAATTAAAAAAAAAATACTTAGTTTAAAGGTTTAAAAACACTACAATAAAATCATCAAATAGAAACCAATTTTTAGATACCAAAATAATTAATTGCAATAGTAACTAAATTAGAGACCATTTTAGAAATTAAAAAAAAAATGATTTCTAAATTAGTTTCTATTCTTGTTAAATAGTTTCTAAATTGGTAGTAAAAACTTTGGTTGTTCATGACTCATTAGTGTTGAATCTTCCCAACATTTCTCTTTGCAAAAATTCAACAAATACAATATTATCAAATCATTCACACTAAATTTTGAATCCACATGCATATAATTCCAAGACATGGTCATTATGTAAATGTATCTAAAATGGTATAGTCATACATACAACCACATTTTCTTTCCTATAAAAAAAATAATATTCAATTTTATATTCCAAGCCATTTCTATGCATTACATTTCTACCCTACCAACAAATACACATGCATCCATCTACAAATCTTGAAACCATCACATTCAACACAACAATAAATGATGCAAAAATCATACAAACGAAGAATGCAACGAAGATAAACACTCATAATCGATTGTTCACCAACATAATTGATTAACCTGGAAAAAAAATTAATAATCGATTATCCTTTACTCCATATCAATTATAACTAAAAATAACTCAATAATCAATTATACCTTACTTCATAGTTGATTATCACTAAAGAAAACTCATAACGAATTTTCATCCTCGTGCATTAACCACCATGATACCACCTCGACGACTACCAGAGCCAACCACAAATGCAAATCAAACACCACAAAACCACTTCTACCACCCCCAACATTGAAAAAACCACACTTGACATAGATAAAGCAAGACCAATTTCGTAATTTCACATGTTATGTATTTCTGCTTCTTTTTTAACTGGTGAGTGATCACTACTAGAAAATCATAATAGAAACCACTTTTAGAGACAACAAATTATTAGTTTCTATAATAACTAAATTAGATATTATTTTAGAGACTCTAAAAACTATTGGTATCTAAATTAGTTTCTAAATTGATATTTAATTAGTTATCTAAGTGTTAGCTACCAATTATTTAGATTCAAAAGTTTGTATATAAAACTTTGATATCTAATTAAATATCAATTTAAAAATTATTTATTAATAATAGAAACTAATTTAGATACCAATAATTTTTTAGTTTATAAAATAATATTTAATTTTATCAATATAGCAACTAATTCTTTTTTATCTCTAAAATTAAATTTTACTTAATATTGTTAATATTGTTGTGGTAGATAGTTTCATATATCAACTTCCATGTTTTTCCTCACCTTCCTTTCATCTCAAAGCAACTGATTCAAACATAGTGTGTTCCTACAATTCCATCTTCGTATGTACAGTACATCATCTGAAATAACACAACATAAAAAAAAAAAAAGGATTGATAAATATTATTCTTTTGTCTACTAGCTTCTGTATGGTAGACTCAAAATTTAAAAAATAAAATGAACTATTAATTCAAAATCGAGATAGAAGACAAAGAAAAATTATTTAAAAAATGTGATAGTTTTCATAAAACAAAATTTAAATAGTTAATTTATTCATAAAAAAATTGAAGTTAAATAATAAAATATTAAAATTTCATTTTATTTTAACAATTTATAGTCATTACAAAATAAATATAACCTGATTCTTACAATACTTATTTATATATATAACCTGATTCTAGAACACAATTTTTGTAAGACTAAACATTAAGTAGCTTATTTCCTCTACTCCCAACTTCAGCTCTCAAACATTGAAACTAGTTATAACTTATAAGTAGATTTTTTTTCATCTTCTTTTCATTCCATTTTTATTTTCATTTTATCTCTACATTCATTATCACATTTAATATCACTCTTTCTATCTCCTTATGTTCCTTTTATTTACCTCGTCAACCCAAAATGGGGGTGAATATTACACATTACCCTAAATATTTTGTCTTAGTTTTTTGTACTATTCTACATTCTGTTTTCTTATTTTTTTTTTCCTTGAGATCATACAACACAATTAAGTGTTAGTCAGTAAAAAATTACACAACACGTGTATTAGCGTGTGGTTTTAAAAAGAAATGAAATAGCATAAGAAAATACCTTGTAGTTATTTTTACTTCGTAGGTGTAACACTTGTTTATAATCCATTTTCATAAATTAATAAATTTTTCATAAAAAAATTATTAATTTATGAATGAAATTTGTTAATTATTCCGCTGCGTAAAACCCAGAAGATTCTGCATGCATAAGAACTGTTTTCAGAATTAAATTTCGACTGTTATATATTCTGAGCTCCACCATTGTATTGTCTATGAGTTATCATTTTATATTTCTATATAATGTGAATGTATCTCGATAATATTTCATATTTTTACTGGTCTAAAAATTATTCTGCACAACACAGACTCCTAAATTAGAAAGAAAAAGAAAATGTCTGTGTAAATTTTTGACATATCTCTAAAGAATAAGAACACTTAACACATACTAGTTCTGGTTTATGATTGGTGTTTTCTGCAAGTATGGTAAAATCCATATTTCTAATCCCATTTCGTCATAGCAATCTTTTGCTGCATCTTCCACGGTTTCTACTCAAAACCTTTTTCTATCTTTATTATAGTTGTTATTGTGTTGCACGAGATACACAAAGTCAAAAATGGCACATAAACGCTTCAAAGAAATACAGCTTTGAACAGAGTGATTAGTGCACAACCGACACCTTTTTGCAATGAACGTTTTCATGGTAAGTTGACCACTCAAAAATTATAATTTTCTTTTCTTTTCTCAAAGATTGCATCAAGTCAATTAATAGTCCATTTATTTGTAGATACCGTTTTGGAATATGTTACCAGTCACCGATTTCGTTAGTTGACTTTAATGCTGCATGTGCTTGGGGCCAATAAAATATAATAGTAATATTATTTTATACATCAAAATCTTACTATGAATTCTTAGCCAGGGAAAAAAGAAAAGGGATATAGAAATTGTTTTGAAAAAAATGAGAAATGATGCAAATGCTACTGTACTGTCTCGGGTAGGTATTTGGTCGAGTTCATTGAGGACCCATTTGAAAAAAGTGACAGTATAAGAGCTTAGCATGGGTCGTGAATCGACCTAACAGGCCCCAAAACACAACTAGTTTTGACTTCGGTCCAAATCGCGCAACGTCAACAATGGACAATTCCACTTAAAGAAAATATAACGTTTTTCTGCAGACACATATTTTTTATACCGTAAATAAAAATAAATACCATCCGATAGCGTAATGAATATAAATATCATATCCCTAAACGTAATAAATATTATCTTCAGTATCTTGATTACGCTGTTTAACTATTTCGATTTATATACTTCATATCCAAATTTGATAGAAAATTACTGTCATATGACACATTAATGCCTAGAGGGATCAGGGTCAGAAATCAAAGTCCATGAAAACTTACAAATAGACAATCATCCAAGAGTATCTCAACTTAGATCTTTGAAATATATTTTACCATTCAGACTATATTTTGTGTTTCGTGTTCTCACTTACTTCAGCTTCCAAAAAAAGTGTATTTATTAAGAGAAACTGAAATTCATATATGTATTGTTTTACAATGTGAACATAATATGATTGAAGTAAAAATATATTTGGAAGTAAAGTGGCGAGGTTCTGGCAGCAGGTGAATTCTGATGTAAACAAAAATGGAGAGAATATTGGTGTATGTTCGATAAATAAAGGAAACAATGATGAAGGATCTTACGCTTCCTTATTCATGTATCTATCATGTGTCTTCTATTGTCTTATTCTATAGTCAAAGGTATAAATTAGATTCAAAAGTGAAAAAAAAAATCATAAAATTCTTTATCATAACACTAACATAGCAAGTGTAGCCCCACAAGAGGGTCACATATATACATATATGTACACATATATATAATATAATATATATATACCTCAAGTACGTACTGAATATTATAACAACTTACACGTTTATACACATCGAGGTTAATTATCAAGCATTCTGCTTCGTGGGGTCTCTTGATCTGACACCAACATAATTTTTAGCTTCTTATATGTATATAATATTATTCATCATTTCACTACTTATATAGTTATAAAGTTTGTCTAAAAAAAGTTATAGGATTCTTATGAAAGCGAAAGATAATGACTTAAAATGGAACCCATCTCAGTGTGTGAATGGAAAAAACACATTCTGCTATGTATCTCAATCAATCTCTATACTATACATTATCTTTTTTTTAAAATTATAAAATAAGGTACCATGTAGAAAATGATTGAAGTTAATTATATGGTGTCACACTATATACAAGATAAAGTCTCATGTGAAAGATATGAATGGTGGTATAAAAGGGTAGCTGGGTGAAGCGGTCAGTGATAACTGCATAAACACACAACACACCGGATATAATCCAATATAGTATTATTAAAGGATAACTTAATTTGTTTTGACTTTATTATTTAAATTTTAATCATCCTATTTTGAATTAACTTTTCTATTTACAAAAGGGTTGAGTTGAGAACTCTGATCTGATGGCAAAAATTTCACGGGTTGATCTTTTGGATTGGACTTTCAGGTTTAAACTCTCTGGGTTAGGTTTTCGGCTTCTTCTCTCACAATGATGTTTTACAGGTTGGACTTTCGGCTTCTCCTTTCACAATTGTTCTTCAGGTTTGACTTTCGGCTTCTCCTCTCACAGTGATGCTCTCCAGGTTGGGTTTTCGATTTCTCTTCGACTTCTCCTCTTACTGTTGGGGGTGTGTACCTGCAAGACGCTCTGATGTCAAAGTCAGAAATAATTTACATTATCATCAGATAAAATTCACTCTACTTACCTATTAGACTGATGTCTTATTTATAGTATTTTTTTATTAGACTTATAATTTATTTAGAAATTTTTTTCACCACTTATTATTTTAAACAGACTCTTTAATTTGGATCTTACTAAATTGGATGTTGGTACAATTATATATATTCTTTCAATCATTATTTTAAACAGACTCTTTAATTTGGATCTTATTAAATTGGATGTTGGTACAATTATATATATTCTTTCAATCACACGTAATAGCATTACAACTTTAATATCTGAAATTTGACTCTCATTTAAGAACAGGTGTCATACTTTTTAACTGCATTCTTTATATCTCCTAAAATTCAAAGATTATTATCTTCCTATTTTTGTTATTTATCTTTCTTCATAACAGAGCTTTTATATATATAGATCACCGGTTAAGTTAAAAGTATTTTTAATTCCATTACGTTTCTTAAATTTTAAAGATTATATCTCTTTCTTTCCATTATACTCTTTATAATTATTATTAGTATTCTTTTTAAAAAGATTAATGAAATTTTTAATAACATATTTATCTTGCATTAAATTAATTATTTATGACATAAATTTTTTAATGATTATTTATTAATTTAATTAAATGTATTATTTATATTATTTTAAATTTTTTGTTTTTTGGAAATAGCATAAATTTAAATAATATAATACTAAAAAAGGTATGATATATACTACCAAATAATTTAATATTTTAAAAAATAATATAATACAATATTTTAAAATATGCAATTTATTTTTTTAACATTATGATATTAATCAATATGACACTATGAAATTTGATATAATTTCATTTTTAATCACATAAAAATTTTAATATTTATTTTTAATTTTCGAAAGTATATAAGTTTGAATAATAGTTATCGAATCATTTTAACAGTATTTCTGGAAAATAATTTTAAATTGAATAATAAACTATACACACTCATGATAAATGATTTAAGAAAATACTCATTTAATTTAATAATTATTTTTCACAATAGAAAATCAATGATTTTTATTATAGTTAATTTCTTAGATATTTCAATGAAAACCATTTGAATAGTATTTATTTATTCATTTTTAAAAAATTTAATAACTAATATATTTTAACTTAATGAGTCAAAGTATTTGTAATTAAACATATAAAAATAATATGTTCAATAGAAAGATTACATAATATATATATATATATATATATATATATATATATATGCATATATATATGATGAATACTTTTTTTCAATATTATATTAAAACTTAAATATTAATTATATTTTTTTAATATTAAAACTTAATTAAAATTTATATTGATAAGTATTAATATTATTAATAGATGTTACTTAGAAATATAAATAAGTCAAATGTGAAAACATCTTTTTATTTCTGAATTGTATAATCTATAGATCTTCCCAACTCTACAAAAATATTTCCAATTGTATAATTTAAAAAATATTTTCTGAGTTCAATAATTCAAAATATAATTTTATATTTAAAAATATCTTCTAAATTCTACAATTAAAAAAAGATAAATTAGATTTTTCATAAAAAGTATGAAAACATCTAAAATAAATGGTAGGTGCCCAAAAAATTATTGTGTGAAGTTAAAATGGCCCTTAAAAGAAATAAAAAAAAAACTAACTCTCACTTAATAATAAATATCAGGCTATTACTTTTTATACCCATTTTTACAGTTGACACCCCACTTACTTTTTGGTCAGTGAAAAATATTCTTTACTATCGCTTGTTAATTCTTTCTATTTATGTCTCGTCAATCTTTTTACTCTCTTGCTTGTTAATTTACACTAGTACACAAATCTTTTGGACATGGTTAATATCATAACAAATTTGAATTGGTTTTCTCATGAGTTTATTCTAAAAAATGCTTCAATAGATTAAGAAAAAACTAAAATTATAATTCATTAATCTGTGTGATTAGAATTCTAAACTTATTTTCGAAACATTAAGCCATACCGTTAATCTGTGTGGTTACATTTCTCTTTCTTAATGCTATCATTCCACTGTTATTTTTTATTATTACATTCTGTCCATTTCACCGTGGCACATTTTTTAAGTTCAGATTAAAGACAAAAAAAAAAGCGTAAAGACTATGGTAAAAGAGAAGACAAGGGTGGTGAGAGCTGCAAGCAGATTGGAAGGAAGAAGGAAGTTGAGAAGTATGGATTAACTTCAGTAAATACGTCATGAAATCCCAAACCAAAGGCAAGGTTAAGTTAATCCCATGGGAGCTATCAAATCGCTATTGGTCGATGAGAAAGCACCAAGTTACCAGAATGAAAATAAACAACACCTGTAAAGAAAAATCAACTATGTGGCTTGGAGAGTTATCCAACAAAATGCTTGAAACTCAATGGCAACAAATATTACCTGACTTTTTTTGAAGAACAACCTATATATTCTAATCTGAATCTGATGTCAACTGAGGAGGGCGCAATGCCGCTACCATTTTAGATAACATTTCATCCATTTCCATCAATTCTTCCATGCCAAAGCCCCAACTTCTAAGTAACTCTGCCCCAGCTGCTCCTCGTTGAATTCCAAAACGCTGAAGATTTTGCAGTTTATTCTCTAAGAGTGGTAATACAACACTGCTGGAACGTAATCTGGCGGCCATGGGAACGGAATGAATCTCAAGGGATCCTTTGGGTGATGAATTAATAGTTTGACTACCCATTAGTTCACCTTGCTTGCCTACATTGTTACCAAAGATTGATGGAAAAGGCAATGGGATAGGCAAGGGACAAAGAGCAACGGATAGATGGCAGGACATTGGCCTTGTATTGGCACATCTAAAAGCACCATCAACTGTATCCTTTACCTCACCAACTGAAGCGCGATGACCTTCTATAGAACCAAAACAGTGAAGGGTTAAGACAAAAACAATCATTCAAAGGAGAGAACTTAATAAAGCAGCTGAATAGAAACTCAATATTAAGCATGTCGATAAGCAACATGCCTTTTTCAAATTATTTCATCCAGTAACCTAACAAATGTAACAAACTAAACTATGGTTGAGTACCTTACAAAGATACACTTTTTTAACAACAAAAGGTGAGCTTATCTGTCTAATTAAATAGAAGTATTGCATAATGATGAATCTGTGTCGATCTAACTTCAGAGAGTTCCATAATAAAGAAAATGAATAGTGGGTTAATAAAAGAGCAAAAACCAAGGACCAAATATCACTTGTTACGCTGTGCTACAGAAGAAAACTAAATGGTAATTTATCACTTGGTTCATTCAGAATTAAAAGATAGATATAATCAATAGCATTATTAAACATTTCATCATAGAAATCTGGTAGTTGCCTTCATTTCAAACCCCAATTTGAGCTCTTTTTGCATATCCTCAAAAAATGTAATGTGTGTATTTGGACATGATTTGGTGCCTCCAATGGTTCACTGGCCAATAAAAGATGCATACCCTAAAATATGTCGTTTTCATGATAAGCTTAAAGAGAACGGTAAAGTTCAAATTTAGAAAATTTACACTAAATTAAACCAATATACTTATTAGATATGGCTTATGGGCCAAAACATTGAAGCGAAGAATACTGTTGTGTTAAGATTAGAAAACTAAAGCACAGCATAAAAGCCAACCGGGGGCTAGAAGACTCCAAGCATGGCAGGGTCCAGGAAGGATCAGACCCAGTATGATTCTATCATATGCAGTCTTATCTTGCATTTGCAAGAAGCTAATTTCAAGAACCAAACCTGTGACCTCCTAGTTACACATGGTAGCAACTCTGACAGTTGAGACAAGGGTATCCATACAGACAAGCAGAACAAACATGAAGAAAATATTAATTGATAAATCTCTGCAGCCAATACCTGATGCAAGAGCTCCGTGGACTGTCATGTGTTCAATAGCCAGCATGTCTTCAACATCATCTGCTGTTTGTGGGGTCAACGGCTGTAACATCTCTAACAGAGACAGGTCATTTTGTCCCCCTGAATTTCAAGAGTAAGACCAATCAAATACATCTCTTATGGAGATCAGCCAAAAAAACTGTTCACATTTACCAGTTAAAGCTGGTGCTGGCATGGCAACATCAAGAACTGACACCATATTCTGCCTTCCTTGTCCTGATAACATTTGTACAACTCCATGAATATCCACAGCACCAGAACTAGAACAAGCATCTGCAGTAGGCCCAACTGGAACCATTCGAAAAGGTAGACTAATGGAGTGTAGTGCTGCAGCATAAACTGCACTCGAGTGAAAATGCTTCGCATCTTCAATGTGGAGGAATCTGGAAGCTTTACCTAAGAAATTAGGTGAATAGTCAATCTTACAAGGGCATCAAAAGAAGATTTAGTATAACTGAATGAGACAATTGGAATCTATAATTTGTGCATCTGCCAGCCAACAGAAATACATTAACAATGGTAAGGAGGATTGTATCAATATTAGAACAAAGTACAACAAAATTTAATGCCATTAATGATATCCGGCGTTCAAATTAGTAAAGTAGTAGCAAGTCAAACATCAATAATTGCTGCATATTATCAAAGTAAGGCTATTTTGACTGTGCTGTCAAATATAATAAATTGTATTTGACATACTTTTACTTAAGGAGGGCAGACCAACAGGCACAATAAGTTTACAGTATGATGACAATCTTGAAAATGATATAGAATCATGAAGAACCTCTGAGACTGTACGCTTCCTGCTCTGAAGATTTGTGCGTGGACCAGAACCTTGGACAGCATACAGTAAGACGGGAATGTTTGTATACTCGTCTACAATGTTCTCTAAAAATTCAGCAGCGACAGCAGAGAAACCTCCAGAGTCATCAACAATAAATTGAAATCCCTGTCAAAATTTGCCAATATTTAAAGATAGTAAGAGGCACACCAAACCAAAATTAATTTCCTTTAAGAACTTAATGGACAAAGGCCCTATGTTTGAAGTTATAAATATAGTATCATCAATCTGAAAATCTCATACCAAAATTTATAAAGTTGAACAAGAAAAAGCCAGGATATCTAGTCAAAATGTAGCTTTGTTAATTGCAAAACTACCATGATAAGTAAGCCTTTTAGAGAAACTAGATTACTGTACTTCTGGTATAAAGTTTATATTACTATTCATTATCTCACAGCAAGGGTTAAAGTTATACACGAGAAGTAACCCAACTACAAGATTGGAAAAGTGATAAGTTGTTACCTGTATATTGTCACACTCTTCAACAAAAAATCGAAGCCTGTCACTGATTTCTTCCCCTTGCGCAGCCCAAGCAAAGCAGTCCCTTCCAATTCCATAATTGTTAAATTCCTCAACGACTGGCCAAACTCCATCTAATTCATAAAGACTCCGGGGGTGATAATGTACTTTTGAGTAGTCGGACCAAAACTGTACACCATTTTCCAGGCACTCAATTATTTCCTTATCCTCATACTCACTCGGAGAACCATTCTTTGAACCAGGGATCTCATTTAACATATTCGAGTTTTCCTCTTCTTCATAAAGTCTTTGCAGGAACAAATTTCTTTTAAAAGGTTCAGAGGCTTGAGTGGAAACTTTACCAGTCCTGCACATTGGTGTATGGGAATTCCGTGCATTTGAATATAAATTTAAACCACAATGACAGATGTAACGGATGACGTAGATTTCATGTCCAATAAAAAGAGGCAGGCAAAACAATTTCAAATTTTCATTTCAACCCTATAAAGCTTAAAATGACGCTCCACACCAAGAATAGAAGATACATGTAAATAGAACCTTACAATGTTTGCAGGTTATTCTTGAAGAAATTTACCATTTTGAATCAGAGTTTTCTTGTATGTTTCTTTGTAGAAAAGAACTGCCCTCTCACTTACAGTTTTCAAGTATTTCATATGTAGAAGATATTCAAAACTGACCTTACACGATATCTCCGTGTTGCCAATATTTTAAAAAAAAACAATGAATCCATTGCCATTTCACTAAAACAAGCTAGTAACTGAGAAAATTCACACAGCAGAAATTAAAATTCCCAATATCATCCATTTCAGAGAGAACCTTCTTCAACCATCAATATAAAAGTATAGAGTAAAAGCTCTCACCAGGTGACAACATCTGGTGATGTGGAAGCAACCTCCGTATACAATGTACCATGTGAATTCATAGATCCAAGGGATCCTGAAAAGATTGAAAAATCCCAAGAATAGATTACAAGTGGATGGGGACAAATTTTGCTTACACCAAGAGAAAAATAAAGGGATAAGAAAGTATACAATTAATCTTAGGCTAAAATAAGTTTACATTGAGATATTCTAACATCATGAGATTAAAAGAAGACAAAATTAACACAATAAATTAAAGTAGCAAGGATATGGAAATAAAAACCGAAGTAAAAGAAGGAGACACCGCGTAGGCAAGATATTGTGTTTTCTTCAGCTCTTTAAGGGTACAAAGGAAAGGCTGGAATGTGGTCTAAAAAGTTTAAAAATCCACAATCTTGAATATGTACTACTACTTCCAACATATACACCTAGCGTATATTATATTCCTTATTCATAACTTCTTAAGTACAGTACATTATCACTTGTACAAGGAAAATGAGTTGTCTTCTGCTTTTAGCACTGTATAATGTTCCCAAATTTTGTGATGACTCTCATTTTCAGTTTCTCAGATTCACAAACAAAGCAAGCTGTGAACTGTAACCATGTTACAGCGTGGGTCATTTTGTCTAATGTCTTCCCAACCAACTTGACCTGTCTTGATTTCCATGCCCAAAAATAAAAGGCTGGTAGACCGGTAGTTTAAAAAAACTGTAGACAATTACTAATGAACCTTTCAAGTTTATACCAACTACATTGATCCTACTACATATAGTAATTTTAGTTAATCAGTATTTTTTTTTTTCAGAATTCAGTTTAATGTAAGACCAACCATGGATTCTTGGCTGTCACATAGCAACATCAACTCAATAAACAGAGATACCAGCAAATAGATCCTATAAAAAGGGCAAAAGGAACAACAATGATATTTTCCTCAATAATTTAAATACTTATAAGTAAAATACCTCTCAAGTTTATTGAAACCAGGCGAGGAGTATAGGAAGGAATGCCCTGCACATTTAATAGAAAATGGTGTCAAAATAAGGAAAACATCTAATTCTTCCAATCTACAGATTTGGATCATCACTCCCCATTTTCCCTTGTCACCTCTAAAATTATGCCAACTAGAATATAAGAGTATCAGTTAATAGTAATCCAATCAAATTGAACTACACTTAATGAACCGGTTCAACATGTAATATGGAAATGGCACATGCAATGAAAGCACTACATAGCAGCATATTGACAAAAAGTCCAAATAGAACATCTCATTCTATCTTCTACAACAACATACAGTTCTAATCACATACTACATATTTATTTATTTATTTATTTTAGAAAATGATTGTTCAACAACAGAAAATTGCACCTGCTGTGTCTCACCAGTACGATAAAGCACGTCCATGTTAAGATCATGATTCTTGAACACTGAATCAGCAGAGGGATCCCCAGCCAACCCAAGCAACTCATCCTAACAATTTGAACACAAATGAAACATTACATGCATGATTACGAAATGAACATGTTCAATCAACGGTACTTTCAGTTATAGAATATCAACATACACTGAAAGAAAAAGAAAGAAAAAGGAAAGAAGGTTTAGCTAAATTAAATAAATAAACATGAGTAAACAGTACATGCAACGATAGCATAAAGAATTTTATCACTATCGTAGAATCTTTACAAACCATTGTACAAGGTAATTATTTTTAATTGATTGATAGTGCAATTTTTTTCTACACTCACAGCACAGAAATTAAAGTCAATAAACAATGGAAAATGTGTAGAAGTAAATCAATCTGAAATTTATTAAAACAAGCGAATAGGCATCAAACCTGAAAGTTCCAGAAGTGAGAACCAACGAAGTTTGCGAAATCGCCAACTTGGAGAGTAACAATTTCTTTCATTTTCGCTTACTGCCACTCACAGAATCAAGTGAGTTAATTGCTGTAAATTCAAGTGAGTTAATTGCAGTAAATTCAAAGCAGTTTATTACAAAATTTAGCAAAGTGAGAAACGTACCTTGGGTTAATCTCAGCAATTGATTTTGGCGGCAAAGGGTAGTTTCTGGTGTTTGGTTACAGTTTTTAATTTAAGCGTCAGAAATATGAAAATGGCTACTCTCCTCCGCGGGCGGCGGAAGGATTTGGTTTTCCTTTTCGACTCGGATCTGATGTCCTAAATGGGCCATTTGATGGATTGGGTTATGACCCGTAACCTGACCGGTTCAGCAGGTTGTTTCTTCCTGCACCTCCATGATTTCTCCTAGCACTCCTATGTAAATGATCATTTTGTACTTGAAAAATATATTTCGAATTTTATAATCTCGAAATGTATTTTTTCTATTTACACCTCCTGGATTGTATTTTGTATTACACAATCCAGACTATTTTTTCTCTTTAAAAATACATTTTGGATTACAAAATTTAGAAGATATTATTGAATCTAAAAATACTTTATGGATTTTATAATTTAGAAATACATTCTAAATTATTAAAGAAACTCATTGTGTATTATAGAATCCGAAAGGTATTTTCAATCTAGTAATACCTTCTAGATTCTATAATCCAGAGTTTTTCCATATCATTTGTTTCTGCAATGGCCTAAAAATAAACTTCTTTTTTATTTGAACCTATTGACAATCTTCTATCTTGGTTTGGGCTTTCGATCCCTTGAACTTAATTTTGGACTTGGATATGATTTGTTGACTCCTACTTACTAGACTAGGTCAATTGGATCTATCGGTCTTCGATCTCGGTATTCGCTCATGAGTGGGTGTGTGTACCACGAAAGAGTTCTGATGATAAAGTCATAAGGCAGTTTCTTCCTGCAACCCTACATTTTTCTTCCTGCACCCCCACAAGATTGCGCAAAGAAAAAACTGTCCCTATATAAACTGTATATTTTATTTTTTTTGTATTCCGGATTATGAAATCCGGTAAATTTTCGGATTGGCGCATCCGGTAATCTCCCAGATTGATGCTTCCAGTAGTACATGAATAATAGTGTTAATCCAAATAAAAAAATGCAAAACATCCATAATTGAAAAAATCATTCCGGATCCGCCAATCCATAATTCAAAATATGCATTCCGGATTCAGAAATCCATAATTGAAAAAAATCATTCCGGATCAATCAATCCGTAATAGAAATTGGGTTTCCGGATTCAACAATCTGAAAATCAATATTTATGCAAACTTTGCTTTCGGAACACCCCCTCATCCGGAATGCAACATGATTCACTTCCAGATTGATAAATCCGTAGCACACTCTGAGATCCCGAAATTGTGGAGGTCAGTTTCGGAATTTACAAAATTATGGGGTTGCAGGAAGAAAAATGTAGGGGTGCAGGAAGAAACTGCCAAGTCATAATTGATTTTAGTTGATTATCAGATAAAATTCAATCTATTTACATCTTAAGTTTATCACCTATTTATAATATTCTTTTATTGGGTATCCATTTAGGTTATTTCTCTTTGTACCTAACGTTTATTAAATATTTTTTTCATTCATTATTTTTCCTTCATTGACTCTTTTACAAAACAATTACACCTTAAGTTAGGGGAAAAAAAGTTGAAATTCTATATTAACGGTAAATAATGTGCTTTTACAAAATATAAATGAAGACTTAAATTCACTTATATGCAAGAAAATATATTGAAGTTAATATATATATATATATATATATATATATATAATTGATGTGAGTATAATTTAAATGAGTTTAGAGGAGTGGTGCACTCAATAAAAGTGGTATGGGATATGGGTTTTTCTTTGGACTTTGGAGTTAGGAAGATCGGTTCTTTTATCTTAGAAAAATAATATTTTGAGAATCCTAAAAAAAATACACCGATCTTACAACCAGTTTTAATAATATAATAATATATATTAAAAATTTAAATTAAAAAAATATAATAAATATAATTAAAATATTATTATTTTGAGATGTTAAGTGAGTGTTTTCATACTGACACTATTCTACATTTTAATCCCTCTCTTTTAGTCTTAGGATTTGTTGATAAAAAAATATAAATCTAGAGTTAAAAACTTTGAGTTTTTTTTTTTTCTTTGATGATGTATCTACCTGCATGATGAGGATGATTGTGATAAATGAAATTTAAATTATTTGATGCTTATTTTGAAATGGTTGGTTGTCAGGATTTAATTTTGAATGTGATCAAACAATTATATTCGTATTTTTAGTTCATCATCCACTCCAATATTCATTTGTTAAGTTAGTTCGGATTAAGCTTTAGTTTAAGATTTTAATTTATGCTCAGAAATTAAACTTTGATAATGTACTTACATGTAGTTAAGTTAAAAAAATCAAAAATTTCGTCGTCAAAAATGATATTGAAACCATAGTATTTTTATGTGAATGATATTGAAACTTTAGTATTTTTTATATGTGAGTGAAATTGAGAAAGCATGGTTATGTTTTGTAATTTTGAATTGAGAACTATTACCATGTGTAGCTCTTAACTTGCATCATATACCTTATTTGAAATGGAAGTTTAAATTGTCGAGTTATAATATAAAATGTTGGAAATTATTGAATTATTTAGTTAGTAGAGGTCTAAGATTGAATATTTTGCACATGGATTCCCTTCAGTAGTTTATTATTGTATGTTTGAGTTGATTTTGGTTTAATAAATGAATTGAGGTTATGTTTTGCATTTTTTGGAATTCTTTGACTAGTACCACGTACTATAATTGATATATACACAGAAAAATTATGGGATTTTGATCATGATGGGGTTATTTTTATTTTTTACCAAAATAGGATCTGTTTAAAAAAATTATAAATTTAGGCAAGTCGTGTCAATTCGACATGACTTCATATGCACAAATCGTCTCAATTAGACACGACTCTGTCATGTCATACTGAAGTCATGTCAACTTAGCATGATTTTTATCCTGTCATACTGAAGTCATGCCAACTTGACACGACTTCTGCTATGTCATACTGAAGTCGTGCCTAGTTGACACGACTTCTGCCACGTCATATTTTTTTTTTATTTTTTTTTATTTTTATTGTTTATATATTGGGTACTAAGTTATGTAATGTTAAAAATTAATTTGATACATAATTTTCTAAAAGTATTAGTTTTAAGGAACAAAAAGTTGGATAATCGTGTATGGATCATGTTTGAATAATCAGCTTATTCAAACTTTGAGCCATTAACTCCTGAGGACATTGCCGCCGGACATGGTTTCCCACTAGCCAAAAAGTATATTTTGATATTTAATGTCTCATGTATGCAAATTTTTTTATATTTTGATATTTAATTGCGCCGGACATGATCTATACACGATTATCCAATTTTTTGTTCCTTAAAACTAACAATCTTAGAAAGAAAGTTATGTATCAAATTAATTTTTAACATTACATAACTTACTATCCAATATATAAACAATAAAATAAAATTATATATATATATATATATATATATATATATATATATGACGTGGCAAAAGTCGTGCCAAGTTGGCACGACTTCAGTATGACATGGCATAAGTCGTGTCAAGTTGACATGACTTCAATATGACATGACAAAGTCATGTCAAATTGGAACGATTTGTGCATATGAAATCATGCCAAATTGTCAGCATAAATTTGTAATTTTTTCTAAACAGACCCCATTTTAATAAAAAGTAAAAAAAATAACCCCATCTTAATAAAAACCCAAAAATTATTTATTGACAACCACCTTATTTTCAAACCACTCTCTGACAACACATTTTAATAATACAATATTGCATTCAAACGATAATAATAATAATATACTAATTTGTAATAGATTTGTACCAAAAAATCTGAAGGAAATCTGTTGGTAGGCGATAGTACGATACGAAGAAAAAAGCAAGCAAAGGGAAAATAGAAATTGACGGTGAATATTTAACGTACGCACGTTTGTGAGAGAGAGTTTTAAGCGAGAATAAGATGGGTGAAAGAATACCACTAACCAAGTTGGATGTATGAAAAAGCTATCTTTCAATATTGACAACTGATACGGTGTTGGAAAAATCCTGACACTTTATGTCAACCTAAATAAGATCCAGCCAAAATGCTGAAAACCACGTCTACTTAAGATTGGGTGAGTGTGTCCATCAATATTCTCGTGCGATCAACATTGATTTAACACTTTATTGTTAATGAATCAAAAGCTAGTACATAATCTTGTGTTGTGCCGTGTTCAACGGATCCTCAAATAAACCTTTTTCTGCCATTTGCATCAAATTTAACATTTAAAAACCAACCCACAGAGCAGATAACATAAATGAGGATTAATCTATGAAAATTGCCCAGTAAAATTAAAGCTCCATACAAACTATTCCGAGTTTTAGAAAAGGAAAAAGAAACCTGAAAAATCTGCAAAAAACCTCAGTGGCTCTCTACCAAACAGTTTAAAATAATGGTAGGATAAAGTTCATCCCTATTGTTCTATGTGTTAGATCTATTATTCTTATGCTGTCAAATTCAGGGTCTTCATCGTCTATGTATTTTATTCTCATTATCTGCAAAATTTTAGAGGCTCTGGTTATCAGCTTCAAGGTGCTGGTGGAGCCCTCCTTTCCAGTTCCTGCAATCTGATTGCTCATCTTCTGCATCCACACTGTTCCGTCCAGGGCTTGAGATACCCTTTGCAGAGCCTCCTCCTCCTAGGAGGAGAGGTGTGAGAGGACCTTGAGGAGAACCAGACTGTGAAAAGTTTCCCTTTGATTTATCCCCACATTGATCTTGGACCATCCATGAGCCATTATCAGCCTGTCCAACTGATGAAACTGGGAATCTCCTCACATGAAGCCTGTACTTCTGCATAAACCATAGTTCTACATTAGTTGTTGACAATAAGCAGAAAATAACTAGTAGTGATAATTACTAATTCATGGATTGTCCCTTTTTGTGAATCTAGAGCAGACGGTAAAGACTGATTCCTCATACTGCGACTCATCTAAGGGAATACATACTGTTTAATCATGGGTGGATTAACACGATCAAATACCAAAAACAAAATGAAGAAACACTCACTTGCAAATGGCTTTTCACTTCATCATTTGTCAGGCTCTCCACCTGCATCAGTTCTCTAATCTGTTTAGGAGTGGCCACTGCAAAATAAAATAAACCAATTAGGTACACATTAATCTCAGACAGAACAAGACCCTAAGTTTCAATTTTTAGATGGGTCAAGCAAGAAAGATTTTAAATTGCTGAAAATTGCAAACCAATGCAACTGATGTAGTCACAATTGCGATCTCAAACACCCTAAAAAACCTTGAAATTGCAATCAAAATCAGACCATATTTTTAAAAAACCTTGAAAGGACCATCCCCGCCCAATTCATGAGATAAAGAATCAATTAGGTCTACCTTGTGCTCCACCAAGTTGTTGAAGAGCATCCACAAAACGCCGGTGAAGCTCCGGCGACCAGCACCGCCTTTGTTTCCTAGGATTCTGCTGCATATGTTGCGGCGGTTGTGGCTGGCTCTGTACCTCAACACGGAGCAAAGAAGAGCCGGAACTGGTATCTCCACATACACTCTTGGAATTGCTATGACTCAGTTCAGACGCATGACCCATCAAACTAAAGCTCGGAATTTGTGAACCCTCCTTCCTCGGGGCACACGAATTCCCATCAATTGGGTTCTCTGGCACAGACCTATCGCTTTCTTCATTCCTCTATCATTGAGAGAGAAAAAAAAAAACTTATTGCCTCAATTCTCTCTATATATAAAAAGAGAAAAATCCAGAATTTGAAATTAACTTAGAATTACCGATTTGATTTTCTGAGTACTCCAAAGCTGAGCTGAACTCATCCAATTCTTCTTCTCACATCTTTCATTTTCTTTCCCCCCAGAAATGGTTTTCGGTGGCATAAACTCTTCACTCGTGGGTGGATCTTGCGATATTGAACACTTTCCTTTTTCCTCCTTCAATCTGGCTAGTGCTGCATGCCCAGAGAACCATGGTGAGAAAAAGAAATGCACAGGAACGACACGATAACAAGAATAAAAGGTAAAAAGCACACACCATCGTTTAGGAGGAGCATGCAGAGAGGAAGCTCGCGTTTGAAGGCCTCAACTTTCCTCAATTCGTCCTCCAACCTCTGCACGAAGCCGTCAAGCGTGGCAACCTTGTCGCGCTTGTCTCTGTTAGCAGAAACTTCGGCGAAAAAGAGGGAAATGGGTTTGGGGACAAAGCCCAAACTCAAGTCCAAGCTGAGCTCCATGAAAGCGCGGTGGTGCTGTGGAGGTGGATTGGGTGATTTTCTGTGAGCGAGAGTGTGCTCCCACAAATCACAAACTACCATACCATACCCTGATTTGAGGTGATAACGAAGGAAGAAGGTGTAAACAAGAAGAGGATAGAGATTCATTTATATATAAGGAAAGGGAAATTGAGATTCAGGACAAAAAGATTCGGTGCCCGCATTCGGGTCGTCGCGTCTTTGTCCCACTCGGTAACTCCACCGTGTCTGCATTACTTACTCCTCCTCCCCAAAATTAATTACTTTTTCTCATTTTCTTAAAACACTCATTTCTAAATTATTAACTTATTCTCTCTTTCCTATAATGGATGAAGTTTCAATCTTTCAAAAAAGAATTAAATTGACTCTTTTTATAATTTTCAAAGGAACATTAATTTTTTATTTTTACTTTCTCATCAAGTTTATCATTTTCTCAATAAAGATAATACTCATAATTATTTAATAAAAATAACTCAAAATATATATTCCTTCTTCTTAATTTTTGTTAAACTAAAATTTATATTAATCATTATAAAATACAGGTAGCCTGATTTTATTGGTGTGCAACTACAAATAAATGGTACAGAGTTTACATAATATTTAGATATAAATTAATTATATTATTTAATGTTTTGGTATTCAATTTTGTGAAAATATGAAATTGGGCGTATTTGTTTTTTATGTTCTGATACGTTTTTTTAATAAAAAAAAATTAAAAAGTGTTTTTTTTTCTGGAAAATTTTCTTTGTTGTGTTTCTCAAAATTTGTTTCTATATACAAGAAAGGTAATAATATAATTTTTTTTTATTAATTTGGTAACTAGAGTAAAAATAGAGTTTCAGTTTTATTAAATCATTTAATGCAATAAATGATTAAAGTTCCTGAAAAAAAATATTAAGTTAATAGATATTCAAAAGATATTCATGATCTATCAAACAAATTCTAATAATTTTTTAAAAATCACAACTTTTGGAATTTATGGATTTTAAGTGTGAAAAAAAAATTCTTATATTGAATTTCCTTTAGAATTTAAAGATTATATATTATCAATGAAAAATAATTTTATATGATTTTCAAGATAATTATGATAAAGAAAATGCTATACAATAGTTAATAATCAAAATATATTGTAAATCACTTCATACATTTAATGCAGACCATTTTTTCCTAAATTTGTAATAAATCGAATCCAACTAATTCCACCATGTTTGGACTTGATATATTATGACTGAAATACTTAATTCATCATAATTAAACAACATAATTAAATAATGTACAACAATATAAATAATGTCCAAAAGTACTACCATCATCATTGATATTTCTCTATTAATTTTAAATGTTTGCTAATATAACATCTTCCTGAATTTAATTAAAAGCATTTTAGTCTATCAATATATAATGTATGTAAAAATATTATAAATTAAATATTACAATACGACATTTTTTAATTGAATCGATGGGAAATATTACTTTATTTAATTTATTAAAATTGTAAAATTATACATCTCTAGATCATTTATTCAAAGAAGTTTATGTGTGGTAATTAAATAGTTTAAGATTCCGTATGGTTTTACTGGGATGTTGGCTAAAACGAGAACATGGAGAATCTATTTTGGCGATTTTTAACATGTTAAATTTTATAATATAGTTATTTAAATGGATAAAAAAATTATCAAAATGTATTAAAATTGTATAATTTCGATTGAAATCTGATTACTGAAATTGAATTATATCATGACACGTTGATATAATTTATTTATTTAAATAATTAATAAGTGAAATTATAATTTTTAATAAAGGAATTTTGATTTTGTTTGAAAGGAAAGAGAAAGAAAAGAAAAAGGAAGAAGAAGAAAATGATGAAAAGTTGGGTTAAATTGAATTATGTTGAGAAAAGAAAAAAGAGGGCATCTTAGGTGACTAGGTGAGGAAAGTGGAGATGAAAAATAGAAAAAATAAAAAAAAGGTTTTCAGTGTGTTGTGCGAATCTTTGGATTCCGTACTTTAACGCGGCGAAAATGTGAAAAAACATTAATTAATTGGCAGTGTGAAATTGTGTTGTGGGGTTTGGTCTCATGCTTTTTACCAAGATTCTTTGTTTCGATGGCTGCACACAGTTGTGTTGCGTTGTGTTGTGGTGTGAAAAGTCTGCTATGGTTGACCTCACACATATAAGTAACATTCATCAAAAGTGGTAAGGGTATTCCGGTCTTTCCGCTTCCACCACCGTCAAATTCATCACTATGTTTTCTATTTTCTTCATCATAAATTATTACGTTCCTCCATAATGTTTCACAATTATTTTCCTTTCGCCTTCCAGATCCAATTATAATATTTTTAAAATGTGTAAAAGTTTTAGATAGTTTAGAAATCACGGTGAATAATAATTTACGAATATTATTATCGAAGCTCACACATTCCTATTAAATGACGTGTCAGTGTTCTTGTATCAAATACTACACTCGTATGATACGTATCCGTGAAGTGTTCAATTAAAAAAATATTTGTTGAATTTATAACAGTTCTAGTAAGATTCTAATACAATTTAAAAAAAATACATTAATTTTCTAAAAACTCAACTTTATTATATAAATTTTTATTATAATTACAAAGATAAAAAACAAATCCTTTTGAACAAGTAATAAAAAAATATATTTTTTTTTCAAAAAATAATATGAAACATACTTGTACATATAAACATTTATTGTCAATTTATATAATTAATAATTATATAATATATATATCAGTATCTCCATGTCCTACATTTTAAAAATTATACGTATTTTGTATTTATGTTCGTGTCATATCAGTGTCCATGTCTGCTACATAGATCTTTACCTCACTAAAAACAAGTTTTTTAAACAAAACCGTCTTATGGAAATAGACACAAGCATTTTAGCTACGCCAATTTGAAATGGGAGTATTAACTTAAAATGTAGATGGTTAACGCAAAAGAAAAAGACCTAGTAAATACTCAACATTATAAAATACTATTCTTTATGTTTTGGCATATTTTATTCTGTATGATATAACATGTTTAATCTATGGATGTTGACTTGCTCTTTATTATGTTGTCCTGAATTAAAATTTGTTAGTAATATTCCCTGGGACCCGTGCAAACTTTTGTATACCATAAACAGGAATAACTTAGCTTCTAATAACATTTGAAGCAGAGGAAACTGGGTAGAAAAATAAGAAACTAAGTATTTCTATATTGATACGAAAGATGTAGGTGGATTCGTCCGCATCCTAAACGATTTTACATATATACTGTGTTTAAACAAAACCGATTTGATGAAACTGAAACTATTTGTGATTAAAAACTGAAATTGCACTGTCTTAATTGGAAGCATAGGAAGCTATTTTTAGTTGATTTAGCCATAGCAGGATATGTATGTGAGTAGAATAATTTGCAGAAAAAATGAAAAGCAGGGTGATATGTGTGTCACGTGCAAGATTCTTGCAACGTTTAATATTTTGATGTTTATTATGAAGATGATGATTGATGGGGTATTGGGGTATTTGCTTTCTTCTCTCTCTTTGTCCATAATGAACGACCTAAACCTAAAGTGGTCCTTCATTTGTTGTGCTTACTGTATCTTCCAAATGAGAATCTGGCAGATTACGGAAAAACGGTTGGCACCTCCAACGCGATAGCAACACGTGTCTTGGAACATAACTTTTCACGAACGGTGATATTCTTCTTCTGCGGTTCTGTTCGTCCACTGCCATCATTCATTCGTGGCTTCTACATTTTTCCATTTTTTTTTTCTCTCTCTCTCTCTCTCAATTCGATTCATCCATCCACCAGATGAAACGTCAGATGCCAACACTTGGGATTCCATTTCTAGTTTCGATTTTGTGATTTCAGCGTCTAAGCGTTTTCAGGAGCATCTCCTCATTCCTCACATGCCAAATATTATAAAAATACTCCTACTAGGCTTTTCCCCTCACTACGATCGATCGAAGAGATATATTTAAAATAGTTACAATAAATAATAGATAAAATAGTTATAAGAATTTTTTGAAAGTTTCAATAAATTTGGATAACACTATGAAAAATTAGAAAATTTTCTTATAATAAAATTAATATTGATATATAATATATAATAGACTTGGTTCAATACAATAATAGATGACTCATAACTAAATATTATAAATAAATTATTTTACAGAGATGGTATGTTTTTAATATATTTTTAATATACATTTTGTATATTGAGTACTTACTTGATCGTCGAAGTACTTTTTTAGGTTAACTTCGATCGAACACCACAATTAAATAAGTAAACTTAAAGTGAGGAGTAAGAGAACGACCGAACAACCGACACATCAGAAATTGTACAATCAAATTTAAATACTACCTAAAGTAGATACTACCTAAACCTACTTTGTTTATACAAGTAGATGAATCAAGTGGTCTTAATTGTTAATTCAACGTATACCTGAATTGCAGAATAATTTTAATAATTTTACCATGTATAATAGTATTTTTAACTCAAATAATTTAATTCTAATGAAATATCTAAGTTAAGATCTTACAATTATTAAAAATAAAACATTTTGTAATATAAAAATAAATGTAAATTTTATTTTATTATTTGATTTTATAAGATTAAATTAAATTTAAATTGAATATAGAATAAATGAGTAACTTATAGTTAAACTAATTAAATTTAAACTTTTTTTTTTTGTTAGAAGTGATAAAATATTGATTTTACTCTATTCTCCCTTGATCATCTTTTAATCTTATGCATTTAATAACTTTAAAGCACACGTGAGTCCACTGTTTAATGGGTTCTACTTACTAGCAAGTGTTTCAAGGGTGTACGGAAATAATAATAAAAGAAATTATTCTGACTTCACATATTTAAACACACTTTTTAAATATATTTAATGAAACTGTATTGATTTTGTCATTTTTCAATCAATTTCAACTAATAAAAAAATAGTTTGCCAAAAAGTCATTAATATTGTAATAAGGATTTATGAAAAGAAACGCAAAATATATAGATTCTCATACACTAAAAAAAAATCAAATTTATCTATTAATTTTTTTATCCACAGATCCCTAAGTAAATTTAGCATTACTACAAATTTATCCATTGATTTAAATTTATAAGTAAATTCAATATTACCTATGTGTATTACTCATAGATTTAAATCCTTAAGTAAATTTAGTTTTACTTACATATTATTATTCACATATTTCTATTTGTAAGTAAATTTTATATTATCCACAAATTTTACCCATGAATCTATATCCAAAATAAATTCAAAATTATTATTAATATAAATATTTTTGTTAATATTAAAAATATAAACAAACTTAATAATTTTATTTTTTTTAATAATATTAATCATACCATTTATATACATAATATTAAAAATATTATTATAATATAAATAATTATAAAATCATAACTAATATTCATACGTAATCATAATAAATAATAATAATAACTAATAGGTATGCATCCTATTAATATTATAAAATTAATAATATTAATATAATAATAATAAAATTAATAATAATATTATTATTAATATTAATGGTATTAATAATATTCATAATATTGAAATGTTAATGATATTGATAATAAGAATATTATTAATAATCTATGCCTTTATAAAAAAGATTCCTCTTTATAACCATTTTTTTCATTTTACTTTTATGATAATCTTTCATTCTATTAAATTATCGTGGACATTTCGTAATTTCATAAAGAACCTTTGTTAAATAAAAAACTTTCTCCTGTTACAATAATCAACCAACACCAAAAATCTACAATAATCATCTCATGTCACATTTTCATTCGCCTTCACTACAACTCTCTCAAATTGATTTTTTAGTCTCATCATCGTTTCTCTCTTTGTTGTATCTCTCTTCTTCCTCAATCTCTTCAGATCCTTGTGCCCCATACTCCATCTTGCTGCTGATACAGAGAGCGGTTCTTCTCACATGGCCTACACTGGTCTTTCTACGCCTACTTCTCCACCTTCCTCGCTCTCATTCTCACTATCTACTATGCCGTTTAGAACCTCTTCCCCTTCTTCAACCACCGCCACGATATCTTGCACGACTTCGACCTCCAGGTGCAGACGACGATCTCGAGAAACCCCTTCTCATGGTCATCAAGGGTCAGATATATGATGTTTGGCAAAACATATATAGGAAGGATAAGATCACTTTTTGTGTTTTTTATTTTTGCCTTTTTGTTGGATTTTGAGTTTTCTTTTGTTTGGTTAACAAAGACATTTTTTTTTTCTTTCTTGGATGTGCATTTATGGAATGGAAAAAACTTACAAGCTCAATGTTAATCATAGTATTACTATTTATAATATTAATAATATTTAATAATACTTAATAATCCTGATAATATTTAATAATATTAATAATATTTAATAATCTATACCTATATATAAAGAGGATTTCCCTTTTTAACTGTCATTTTATTTTATTCCAATTTTATCATTATATTTATATTTTATTTTATTATTTTAAAAACATATGAGAGGAGATATTTGTCTTTTTGTGAGCAGTTTTAATTTGATATCTCAAAAGAATAACAAAAGAGATAACAGTACTTTTAAATTCAAAACTAAGCATTCACTATCAGACAATCATGAACTAGAAACCAATTTTAGAAACAAAAAATAATTAGTTGTTATAATGACTAAATTAGAAAGCAAGGCTTGATGAGGAGCATTGCACAATTGCATATTTTTTCCTATTCATCTTCGCTTTTATCCCATCAAGCACTTTTTTTGTTTTCTATTTTCATATTTAAAATTTAAAATATTTAATAATACTAATAATATTTAATAATATTAATAATATGTAATAATATTTAATACTATTTAATAATTTCAATAATATTTAATAATATTAATACTATTTCATAATATTTAATAATATTAATACTATTTAATAATTTTAATAATATTATTAAAATAATTAATAATGTTATTAATATGAATAATGATATTAATAAATTAATAATATGAATGATATTAAATATACCAATAATATTAATAATTTTTATATTATTAATTATATTAATATTAATAATCATACTAATAAGTATAATAATAATTATAAGATGAATAAAACTTGACAAATGTAATGCTTAAAACGGGATTTTACTTCGAATTCACTTGTTGTTGCTGTTTATTTATATAGATAAATTGGTTTTTTTTTCTTGTAGTGAAAAACATTCAATTCTATTAAAATCTAGTTAAATTGATTTCTCAGAAACTAATGTGTCTTCTAGTGTTCTTTGTAAATAAAAAAGAGGGACTTTAATATATGTTTGTTAAGAACATTCATTGAGAAAATAAAATAAGAAATATTAATTTTCTTAATGTATTGTTTAGTTTTTATTTTCAATCGAACTGTAACATAAGGTTAAATTTTAATAAGAACTAGTGAGAAAAATTACAAGAGAACTTTATTAAATAAGATGTGAGATTCAGTCAATTTTGTAATTTTAATAAATTTCAATTACCAAGAAGTAATGTATTCAAAAGAGTGTGTTAGAAAGTATCTTCTTAACACTTCTCTAAAATATTTTAATTTTTTAGCTAATACTATCTCCATTTTCGAAGTATCATTTAAGGTTTTTTCACGTATACTACGAAATCACTAATTTTTTTTTAAAATAGTTATTAAGTTTCATATTTTATCCTTGTTATTTATAATTTAAATAAATAAGTTATTTTTATTTTCACTTTTATGATGTCTCTATAAAATAATTAAAGATTAACTAAAAGGTAAATATATAATAAAAAATCAATATTATCTTAAATTTTGGAAATAAAAAATAATCCGAAAAAATATTACCCTTATAACAGTGGGTATTCTTTAAAAAAAGAATAGTGTTAAAAACCATAAATTTCTCATAGGAATCATGACATCAATGATACTTATGATTTTTAATGTTATAAATATTATGTGTGTGTTTTTATAAATCATAGATATTGTATATATTATAGGAGACAATCTTATCTGTGTTATTTGTGTTGATTAAAACTATCATGAGGAGAAAAATCACTTCCAGTACAAATACCTATTCAAAACTCAAGTTCAATCTAACTAAACTAAAACAAACGCATATCAATTACTAATATGCTTTATCATTTATATGTGAATATAAAAACTTAATAAAAAAAATCATTAAAAATATCTATAATGTTAAATTTACAGAAGAAATGTAATGTTTATTTTTTAAAATACTAATTCAAGCATTTAGCTTGATACTTAACATTTTCACACTTTATGTAAGGATTAAAAAATAGTTTTAGAATATGAGTGGTATAACTAAAATAACATCTAAATATTTTACATCTAAATTAAAAACTGTATATAAAAAAACGGTTATTCAAGTTTCATTTTAATATAATCATTATTTTTTTAAAAAAAATATTTTTTCTTACGTGTTCTCTCTATATTTTTAGTCCAATCTTTCATCAAACTGATAATTGGAGGCCACATTTGGATTTTTGTCAGTTAATATAGTAAAAATGTCATATCTAGATTTTGATTGAAGTAAGTTCAATTCTACTATTTTTTTTTTTAAATTAGTTTTAAGTTTTTCTGTTTACCTGGATAGTTTCTCATTGCATGTGATATGTGAGACAACGTTAGGATGAGTCTCGGTTAGTTATGAGTTATACTGATATGTTTGGATAGTTGATCATGACTAGGACTTTGTGGTGTAGGTTAGACTATCCCTATTTTCTTTAGGAGTTGAAGCTCTTTGTGAGTATACCTAATTCTAATTAGGTAAGGGAAGCTAATTTTATTTTTCAATAGAATCCTAGGTTAAAAGACCTAGATGTGAACGTGAGGTGGTCATAAGTTTCAAATCTCCCTGCAGGGTTTATTGTTGAGTAAAATAGATGTTGATTGATTTATTTGATTTTAAAAGTGTAGAAATAGTAATTTTTTATGATTTGATAATTTATAGGTTGATTTTGATGTTGAAGAAGTTTTTGAATATGATTGAATTATGTAATGAATTGTTTGAAGTGCAAACAAGAATGACTATTGGTTGTTTGAATTGGGATTTGAGTGAATCTTGTTTCGAAATCCTGAATGTATATAGATATATATGTTGATACAGGAGTTCAATAAGAATACATGTCAAATTTTGAACAATGTAGTATTATGTTGAATAATATATTTTGTAAGAATACAAATTTGAACAATGAATTTGAGTAAAAATATAAATTTAGTTAAGTCAATAGGAAGAAAATTACCTTGCTCTCCGGTCTACTTTTGTTCAAGTAAAAAGATTCTTGCTCAAGCGAAAATAGTGAAGAACCTGAACTTAGTCTGAGTTTCATTTTCACTCAAGCGACAAATTCTTTGCTCAAGCGAGATTGTTTTTACTTAAGCTAAATTATTTTTGCTCAAACTAAAATAAACTTAAAACTTTTAAATTTTATTTTGGAATGTTATTTGATAATAGTTTACTATTTTAATAAAATCTTATCTAAAAAATTTATTTATATATGTAGTCCAATTAATTTGTTTATGTGTTTGTGTGATTTTCATTTATGTCCTTGGATTCTTTAAAAAGTTAAACTTTTGAGTGATTGAATGGTGTACTTATGAGTGATATGAAATGTGAATAATGTGAAAGTGTAATCAAGACATAATATTTTTCATGAAACTAATCAGTAGATGATATGGATTTACATCGTGCCACATGAGGATGAATTTCCTGAAGGGGAGACTATGTTGTGATAAGAACATGACAATATGATAGATGCGAGTCTCTGAATTATAATTTCCTTGCACTGGTCTTTCGGAAGTATAATCAAATGTTTATGTGTTGGTCATGGTGGATTTCTAATACGAGTGATGTTGAACAAGATATATTTATACACACTTGGTTGTGTAGTACATGAAAGGTTATGACTGTATTCACTGAATTAGATGAAGTAGTATGATTCATGTGTTCTGATGTAAATTAAGAGATATGAGAATATTATTGAATGATTATCAATTATAAAAGTGCATTGAAAATTTTAAAAATATCAGTTTACCTTGTTTCCTTGTTTGTGGATGCTTTATTTTTAAAACTTACAATAATTGTTTTTACATGAGAGCAAAGACTATAAATGATAAATTTCAACATTGATAAAATCTTTTGACTTTTGATGTATATTGTACTGGTATGGACCGACCAGTCATTACCACGACTCGGTCTACTTTAACCGAGCTGACTGAAACCTGCACGACCATGCAGGCTGACCGACACACCTTATTCATTAAGGCTCAAACCAAGGTCAGTAAAGTTAAACCACCATTAAAAACTAGGTAATACGCTCCTAAATGTGATCAATTTCACTAATCATACCCAATAAGGTAAGTCCATTAAAATAATATAAATAACACACACTCCAGGAACAAAGGTATGTCATTATCACTGTACACCTCCGAGTACCGAATACCCTTTTTTACTGACTTGAGCGTCAGAGTGTCTTCTGCGGGTACCTCCCCCATTTGACATTCACCCGAAACTGAGAGACCAAGATCCGAAAGAATAACATCGAGGCCAGAAGGATCCCTGTGAAGCTCTAACAACCTGCCCGAAGGAAGGAGGAAGAAGAAACCATTCAATAATTTTCTAGGTCCCATCTTCTTAACATGAAGATATATAAATTTACAAATTCTTATGAAAAGGGAATTTTTTATAACATAATAGGACAAGTATGTAAATAAGGTGTATATACCTATACATATCAAATATCATGACGTGAATATTTAGAGTAATGTAATTATGGATGCTACAAAATTTATATAATAATAAAAATATCCACAAATTTTGTTTTTGTTTTTAAGTATCTTCCTACATATATTAATTTGAGGTGTGAAACTCATTTAATAATTCTTATCGTATTTGTTTATTGTGCATCCATAAATTGAAGGACAAAAACGTTGGAGAGACTAAATTTTTTATTGTCAAAAGGAAGAGTGTACTATGTTTTGTAGCATCAAACTCAAACACTAAAAACATTTGTTTTGAAGTTTAACCATCAAGATGACTCTAGAGAGAAAATCCATTAAACGCTTAAATTACTCTCATCTATTCCATTTCAAAGTTTGCTCTAAGAAACTAAAAAACATAATAATTTGTACTTTGAAAATTAATATAATGAGAGGTTTATGATGATAGTTTATACGTAAAAGTATTAATAAAAATATTATAAAAAAGAGAAAAAAAAATGTGAAAAGGCTATGCAATGTTAGAGATAAGGATTCGAGAAGGATGGGGTTTGGTTGGTGTAGTTTATGTTGTGTAAGGACAAAACATTTTTCCTCTTATATTCATGTCATCCATATTCGTATTCATAGATGAGAGAGATCACGATGAAGGGGAGCCATTGCTTCTGCCTTCACTTTCTCCTTTTTATTTTTTATTATTATTATTATTATTATTATTATTATTATTATTATTATTATTATTATTATTATATTAATATTTGCGTTCTGATATTTGGAATTGTTGTCTTATTAGGAATGAAAATGTTGGTAATTTGAATACTTGTTTCTCATTGGTTGTGATTTGCCATTTGTGATGGTACATGGTGACTGGTGATAGGACAGATTCTTTGTCCTGTGAAATAGATCCTCATAGATATGATGCTAACTCAGATATGCATCATCATCATCATCTAATCCATAATCCTTTCTAAATAAGTCAAAACATTATATTATAAATATTATTTCATAAAAAAATTATGCTAATCTTGGGTGGTCTTTTAAACCTTCAATTATTATCTATGAACCAATTATAATTATAAGAGTATTCACACATCATTATAAATTAACTTAAATAAATCATAAGAAATACAATATATTTTGCACATAATAATTTTTATTTCAATAATGGTTATAAAATATTCATTACACGTCATCAAAACACTTACATTTTTAACTTTATAAAGGTTTAGAAAACTCCATATATATCTCTAATATTCACAAAGATCACAAAATCTAAAGAACCATGTGCACATTCCTAGTTTCCACAAATATCTAGGAAACCAAACATATATTTCATCTCCACAAACGTCTAAATCTACTACTTGATTTAAACTATTAGTTAAGTTAAAAAAAAAAAAAAAACAGTAACAAATATCTATACTCAATACTTTCAACACAATAAGTTTTGATTATCGTATGTAACCATCAATTTCTCAATCAAATCCCATGACCTTTTAATATTCACAACTTAAATCAATTCATCTTTATAAATCAAATCACATAATATCAAGAAATAGTTCTGTTTTTATGCATGGTCTCACAAAATTTCAAATCTCATAATATTAAATTATTTACATTGAATATCAACCATTTGTTAATTTTTAATCTATAATTATTTATACTTATGTAATCTTCATAAGTCTAAATATACTATTTAAAATTATGTTAATTCTTGTCTTGATTAAAATGCAATATAAATATCTAGAATTTTTATGTTAGACAAATTTTTCTATTTTGATATAAAATCATATTTAAATCATGTTTAAAATATCTAAAAATAAATAAATTAATTTATAAGTTTCTTCCACGTAACCTGATGAAAATCTAATATAAATATTTGTATCAATGAACTTTTCACACCTCTGGTTATATCCTAGTGAGAAATTCTTTTATGCAAATATCTACACACTTATGTAGAATCAGTCATAATCCCATTCAAAATTCTTTTGTACAAATATTTACATTAGAAAGTCTTACACAATGGGCGTAGTCGCATCCTTCTTATTCAACCTTCTACATAAATGTATAAATTAACATTCTTCTACACCTTTGTAGGCTCAACCACATCCTTGTTGACGAATCTCATATGCAAATATTTATGTTAGAAACATTATAAATTGTGCGAACTCAACCATATTTATGAGCGGATATATGATGCAATATTTACATCAGTAAACATATCACACTTTTCTAGACTTATTGATGTCCTTCTAAGCAACCTCAAATTTAAATATCAATTTAAAAGAACCATTAACTCGATAAAAATCAAACATCCTAATTTACATAAAATGAAACATACAATCAAATTTTGATTTTGTATTCCACAAATAAAAATCTTAATTTATTCCAAAAACAATTAACTACTAAACTAAAATAATTTATTTTTTAATAATATGTTGACAATTACTAAATTCTTATACATGTCATCCATTACGCTTATAGTTTTATAAACTCAATATCATAATAATATATCATTATGCTCACTTCTCAATCAAAATAAATCTTCAATATCATTCTCTAACGATTATTTATCTTAAGTTTAATCTCATTAAAATTTCATTCTCATAATTACTTATTATTTTCTAAATAAAAAAAATAGTTTGATTCATTCTTGTGCTCTTCAAAAAATTACTCTAACATAAGCAGAAACTAAAAAATCTTAACTTACTATTGGAAAACCAAATTTAAAAACCAAATACATTGCCATCAACTTAGACTATCAAATATTAATTTTTTTTTTTCATTTTAAATCACACATGCAACATAAAAAGTTCATCCATCAAAAGAAATAAAAAACAAAGAATTAGTGAAAATATAAAAAACAATAAAAACTAATTTTAAAAAAATCAATTTTAAATAATTTCAAATTTTGTCATCTCTTAAATAAGAGAAAATAAAACAAATAGTCTAATAAATTTAGATAAAAATAATAACTTTTTAAAACATAGAGAAATAAAATATTTCAAAAAATTATTTTATATTATATATAACTTTTTGTAACTTTCAACTAATAAAATATTCATTGTTCATGTAATATTTTTTTCCATCAAACTTGTTAAATCAGATTAGTATTCTGACATAAAAACTATTCTCACAAAAATCTTTTATGTTAAACCAGATTAATATATGGGCATTGTTTATGTGTTTTGCTATTAAAATAACTAAAATGAAAACACCACACAAATTATTCTTCATACAAGTTGAAAAGGAAAATATTTCAAATTATTAAAGAAAAATTCACTTCGCCGTCTGTGGGAATCGAACCCACGACCACGTGGTTAAAAGCCACGCGCTCTACCAGCTGAGCTAAGACGGCTTGTTGTTAAATATTAATTATAAATATATAAGAAATTCTGTAATTTATGTCTGCTTTTACAATAAAATCAATATTATATTCCCGGTTGTTTATCTCTTATTTAAAATTAAATCCTTTTTTTAAACATATTACTTTTCAAAAGCAAGAATGTATAATAAATTCTAAAGAAATTTTGTTGCTCATCATTCTCGTTACTCTTTTAAAACACTGTCTTGCTAGTGTAATTTTAGTAGTAATTGAAATTCACGATCAATCCTTTTCTATTTTTACTGGTAAGTCAATTATATATAGTCTTTCTTATCTCTTTATTTTTTGTATTTTTGAAAACATATTGGTTTATTTTATAAAGTTTTTCAAAAGCAAGAAAGTATAATAAATTCTTAAATGTTATAGGGCTCATTATTTTCTTTACTCCTATAGTTTTTATTAATTAATTATTTTAAAAAAACTTAAGTATGAAATAAAAAATAAAAGATGTTTATTATGATGCTAGCAATTTTTATAAGAATTGAAATGGAAAAATATTTTTTTATCAGTTGACACGAATATAAAGTTTTTAGATTGATTAATTTAAAGTACCATTAAAAATTATACAAATACGTTTTAATACCCTAAAAATAATAAACATTTCAGAAATATAAAAAGATCTTTATCTTTAGTGAATATTAAAAAATATAATTAAGTAGTGAAAATAATATATAAAAATATAGAATTTTTCTTTATTTGTTATTTTACCATTTTATAAAAAAATAATTTATTTAGTCTGAGTCTTTAAACACTCTTTTAGTACGGATTATTGTTCTATAAAAAAATGATTCACTACAGCACCACACCTCCCCTTCCGGAGTGGTGGCCCTCTTCTTGGATGGAGTAACTAGTGGCACCAGTAGCTATAAAGAGAAAAAAACGAAATCCCTTCGAGAATTTTGAGCCCCAAGAGCCGAATTTCAGTGGAAAAACGCAAAACATGAACCGCAGCTTAAGGGAAGAATTCAGTTCCTGAAAAATCAAATTCTCATCATGAACCGTATTCGGTGCTAGTTCAAGAAATAAAGTCCAAGGGGTTACTTGGGAAGATTTTTTGCGAGTAAAAAATTCAAACAAAAACACTAAAATCCATATTTCAGCCTACTAAACTTGCCCTACCTTGTGGATTTGAATGGTTGAGTAAAGAAAACCAAAATCCAGGTTTTAGCTCGATCGAATTGCAATTACTTTTGCTATCTTCATACAAAATCAGTATTGTTTCCTAATATTTGGCAAATGGCCCAGTAGACTATGAGGCCGAAATTGTTCTTGCAGGTTCGGGAACCAAATATACAAAAATTTCAACTGCCAAGTAGCAAAACTAGGATAATTTAAAACATAAAAGGTCACATAACATTAAAATCTTCCGAGAAAAAATTACTGAAAATCTGTCATTTTACAAATTTCTATCCCCCAACAGGACACAAAGAAAAGCTTCTTAAGAAACTAACATGATAAACAAAATTCCCCAATCATCCCATGCTTGACTGTAACAATGTACAAGCAACTCACTGCTGTGTCTTTATAAAATGAGGTGCCAGCAGTTTTGTAACTGTGAAGCCATTGAAGGAGTCGACATCAAAGAGTTCTTTCAGCTTCTCGTCACATAGTATTTGCCTCTTGTTAGAAGGATCCTTCACAAAGCAATCAGAATTCAGAAATTTAACTGGTGTTCAGCAAACGTGCACAACACACAATACAGCCATACAAAGTTCAGAAACATAGCTTAAGGGCCCTGCTTCGAGCTCAAACCCATGGGGTTCTTGCTTGAAGGGGGCACGGTAAAAACGAGTTTTCACCAATTAGTGTAAGCTTTTGGGAGATTTCATGATCGATAAATTCATATTTAAAAATGAACTCAATTTATGATTAAGAAAAATAATCACAATGATAATCAAAGACAAAAAAAAAAAAACGTGAACAATGTTTTTAGCCTCTCACAATTTCTGTTCGTACATAGATGGTAATAAATGACTGTTTATGGAAGGTTGACATTCTAATTCGAAACTATGGTGTGCACACATCGTATTAGAGGATAAAAAATAAGTTTAGAGGAAACACGTGAAGATTCACAAAGTATTTAAACATGATGCTGAATTGTGGTCAACTAAATTTCATCCGTTCCATTTTCACTCCAAGCATGCCCATCAAACAAATTATCTTCTACGACTTTCAGCATTTGCAATGGGAATGTATTTTAAGCTGGTAGACAAAATATTTTCTGAAAAAGGATATATTGGTTAATAATGAGGAAGTTACATGAACAGAGTAGTAATAAAGTTAGATAGCATCAATTTTCTCAGTCAAGAGGGGTTGGAAGCTAACTTCAAAGGTTGGTGCGGTCAGCGGATATGGAAAAAGAACCGTAAGCATCTGTCAGTAAAGTCAAAGGTTGGTGTAGTCAAAGTGCCAATGGGTGTCCTTGTGGGGAGTTAGGATATTTTATGATTGCGTTTAAAGCTAACTTCAAACACAACTGCATACATCGCAATGTTTTTTCAAATTACCACATAACACAAACCATTTATAATCTGAATAGTGCATTGCTTGAGGTGCACTATCTAAAATTGATATAATAAGAGCTGTAGCAGCTGATAGATATTATTTTATTAGACCAAAATGTATAGTAATTTGAATTGAATATAACTTCTCAAACTTTACACAGCCATTATCACTAATGTACGGAAACTGATCAGAGCTTTATTCAAGCAATATATACACACACATATATATGTATATGTATATGAGTGTGTATGTGTGTATGCATACATATGGCACAGGACAACTGAGAACAATGACAAACCTGAAGGTTGTTTCCTTTAATGTAATCCCACATTCTTTTTATAACATCTGTTCTTGATAACTCACTTTCTCCGGTACCAAGGAAGTTTACAAGGGCATCTGATAGCTGAAGAGGAGCAAGAAAACCTGACTTCCCTCCTCCCTTCTGCCGTTTTTCCTTTCCTTTTGGCTCATCTGAATCTGTCATAGAGGTAGGTTATAGAGACAGTATGTTTCATGTAAAAACTATTACCACACACTATGAATTGCCCTAAAACAAATAAACTTTATCCAGTTACCGTTTGCTCAAATGATTTCTAATATAAATACTGCAACAATTATTTTTCTCTCTTTTTCAATAAATTAGAAAGGAATATTGTGAACAATGAAAATATAAATAAAAACATGTAAACAGGGATAAAATATGCAGGGGAAACAGTTTATAAATTGCCAAGAAAGAAACTGTGATGGGGGTAGACAAATAATATAAAACATTAACAGAGTTCAATATTCATACCATCATCTCTCTCGTGCTTCTTCTGCTTTTCCTTTGGTGTGGATTTCACCTGGACAACTATATCAAGAGATGCATTTTAAACAATATCTCTTCTAGTAAACAAAATATTGACCAGACGAATGAAACAGGGAAGCAAAAGTCTGGAGTCTCATCAAATACAAGTTAACAATCAGCGCAGTGGATATATTATAAAATCATAGAAGTTTTCTTTTAGAATAAAAATTTGTAAAAGGGTTTGGTGCACAAAGCAGTAGTTTAATTTTATATGCCTAATAACAGGGCCCAATTTTTTTTTACAAGAAACCCTATAAAAGAAAGCATGAACAATTTCAAAGCATTAGAATCCCAACTCACAATGAGGTCACTTGGAGGAACTAAAACAAGATTGAGTGTTTGAAAAATACTACGAAAAAAACCATCTAAAAGAATATTCAACATCCTATTTGGAAATAACATAATTTTAATAAGAAAGGCTAAAGTTGTAGGAGCATACCATCATCGGAATCCAATGGCCAGATATGCTTCGACAACACCTTATTCATTTGGAACATGTTGATGGAGTTGACATTAAAAAGAGCCCGCAATCGCTCGTCGCAAATTATATTTCGTCCATTACTTGGGTCTTGCAAATTTTTCTCCTTAATATAGACCCATAATTGCTTAACAACCTAAGGCCAACATTATAAATAGATGCTATAAGACCAGAAACAGAATTATATCATATATACACACTTTCAAAGAAATTGTAGGTAACCTTGACCAGCAGTAGTGGAGTAGTCTATCTTAACTATCATTTTTTCATCAAAAACAGAGAAGAAAGAAGAATATATACCTCAGTCCTGGCCATTTCTGGAGCTCCCATGAATTCCTGAAGCTGGGGAGACAGGCTACATAATTTGCAAAATCCACCACCTCTTTTCTTTACTACCTCATCACCTAACTTGTTAGATCTGAAACACAAGATGAAACACAAGCTGTTAAAACAAGGGCATTGCCCACGGAAAATATTTACAACTAGGTAGTATTACATATTTTATACAGCAATACCAACGGTATTTGTATAATGTAGTGTCGTAATTGGAATCAAGATCTTGACACTTGCTATGGAGAATTTTTTGAAACTTTTTTTTTCAATGGTTTGCTGTTGTGGCTCCAGAACTACACAAATTAGTCGTTGCTTGCAGATAGTACTCCAAAAAACACACTACTGCAGTTTAAGTCTATATTTCTTACTTTTGGACTAAAAACAAGTAAGGCCAATGGTCTGGATACAGTGACACCAGCATTCACCTCATGTTTGCTTCAAAAAAATCTTGGGAGATAAGAAATATGTGTTAATATAATAAATATATAATCACGTTTTACATTTTTTGTTTTTAATTTATAGTTTAGGGAAGGGAAAGAATTTGACTAGGACACTGTACAACTTAAAAAAAGCCACCTTTGGATCCATTATACTGCCAGCAATCATTCAATTGTTAAGAGTAACAGCATTTCACTTCCAGGATCCAACCATAGTAACAATAAACAAAAGTGACTAACTATACATTAAGAGGGACTGGAACATCCATTGTATAATCATAAATTTTCCTTGCTAAATCAACTGTCTAGATGCACCGAAACGATAACAGAAAACTTCACTTCACAAATGCAGAGAGACAAAACATAATTAAAATTTCATCTGTCATCAGCCACTGACATTACCGCACAAGAAAGCATGCTTAAGGAAACTAAATTGCCAGGCAAAGCAAAGAATCAGATGAATATAAGTGCATAAAAAAAACTAAAACTGAATACTTTTAGTTCATTTTAAACCTGCAAGGCAAGTAACCCAGTCACTAACTTGAAAAACACACAAATTTTATAGAGAGCATCGTTGCATAGTCTGGGAGTGGACCCCAATTGTTCAAAATAACAGAAAGCCATGTGCCTGTGACTATGTGACATCACAAAATAATCAAATTTCATAAAAAAAAGAGGGGGCAACCCCCCCAAAAAAATTAACATCCAGCAGTGACGCCATTGATTGCAAATTGCAGGGAATCTACGCTCCCAATCTAATTCGATGTACCATCACACGTATAATCAGAACAATTGAAAGAAAAACGCACGCAATGTTTGTTTTTTTAATCGGAAGCAAGAACAGACTAACCGTCCTTTATTCTTCTTGGCATTTTTGGAATGCTTAGGTTTATCTCGTTCCTCTTCATCGTTATCGTCGTCTTCTTCGGATTGTTCCTTGGTATCGGATGGTTGGCTCTGCTCGGGATTATCAGGGCCATCTTCTTCTTCTTCGTCTTCTGGTACGTCGTCGTTTTGTTGCTGTTGTTGTTGCGGTTGGTTGTGCTCGGTCTGGAGGAACAAGTCGACCTGTTCCCTAATGAATGCCTTGCGGTGGGATAAATCGATTCCGAAATCAGCCTCCAACTGGCGGCGGACGGTGGCGGTGGTGGTGGTGTTAAGGTCGGAGTTCCGGAGGAACTCGCGGAGGCGGCCGATGAGTTCGGATTCGGAGACCATGGGTGGAAGTTTACCAAACCAAAACCAACCCTTCTTCGAATGCACGAGTTGGGTTGCAGCGGGTCACTCACCCTACGACTCAGTCTCTGCGTAAAAGAAAAAGGAAACTCCTCACCCGGAGACACAAGTTGGAAATAAGAAATAAATACAGAATAAAAATAAAAATAAAAATAAAACACAAAAAACTCTATTTCTCGTTACTCGTTAAGTTAAGGAATAAGGTGGAAGCAGTTGCGACTTGCCACGCCACATGTGCCCCCGTTGTCCTTACAATTTATTAAATTATTAAATTATTACACGCACCAAATTTAAATTAAGTAATTAACCAATTTCAGAATAAAAAACCACTATTTTATCATTGAATCTTGATATAAAATATGTAACTTTTTAAATAATTTAATATATTTACTATATCTCGGACATAATTGTTTTATTATAATGATTGCATAAACCGTATCAAATATTAAATATAAGTAAATATTTTTTACTAAATTCAAGCATTCTCTATAAGTAAATATATTCAATATTTTTTACGAAATATAGGTAAATATATTCAATATTTTTTGTTTTTTTTAATTTGATCTCGCTTATAAGATTGATTTATGTAAGATATTTAAAATATTTATTATACACACGATATTTTTTCCTAATGAAGTGGTATCTTTTATTAGAATTAACTGGCCACCTGAGAATATATTTCAAAATAGTTATAAATAATGTACCCTTAAATATGTCAGCCTCTTTTTCTTTTCTTTTCTCTATATGTGAAATGTTAATAAATAATATTCCTAGTGCTTATTTTATATTTTTTATAACTGTGTACATTTTTTTTTACTCAATTTTTACGATAAAAAATTAATATATATATATAAATAATTTTGGATGAGTTAAAATTGAAAAAATAAAAAATAGAGTATAAGTGATTGAAAATAAAGATTATTATATTTGATACGTAATATTTAGTATGAATGTGGAAATGTGTGAGAGTATTTTTTTTTTTTTTAAATAAAAAATAAAAATAAGAGTGGAAGAATTACATAAAAACAAAAAGTATACATTAATATTTTTATATAAATTCTTTTAATAACAAGTTATTTTTCTGAGATAATTTTTTTTAAATAATTATAAAAAGATCAAAAGACAAGTACGTTCACACGTGTGTGTATATATATATATATATATATATATATTATTTTATTTTTCTATTTGCTTGTACCATCACTAACATTTAAGAAATAGACATAAATATATTACTAATGATAGGTACTTTCTTCACAGTCAATAGTAAATAACAGATAAAATCAAAATATAAATTAATTTAACCACTTTCACCTTAATTAATTATATAATTAAAAAGATGTGTTTTAAATTAAATTTTATTTCCAGTCACTCTTTCTTAATTTTGATATTAAGTTTTAATAAATGGAAGAAAATATATATTTTATTGTGATTAGTAGAATTAAATTAATTAAGTTTCTTATTTAGTTAAAAAAGTTATTAATTTTACTTATACTCGGATAGAGCATGTCAAATTCATGTAGATAGTTTTAAAAAACATGTCTAAATGGTAAACATAATAGTTCTAGTTAATTAAGTTAAATAGTTTCATTACTTATTTATTTATTTATTTTGTGAACGAAATTGATAGTTAGAGGATATATTGGGCCTCCAAAATGAACCACTCGAGTCCAAGTCACTCATACTAAAGAAACAAACAAATATTAATTAAGTATATATAACGTTAAATAATTAAAGAGAAAAATCATTTTCCTTATTCTTTACAAAGGACAATGAACATAAAAAGTTTTGAAAAAAATAAATAAAAAGAGAATTACAAGATAAAAGTGGAGTGAGATGGATAAAATAGATGTTGTGGGACTATGCATTGATGATCAAGAAGAGTAAGAATGAAGCTCAAATCCTAAATGGTATGTCCGTATCGAACACACGTATCAGTGTCGATACTCGTAGAACACTCGTAGAACACTTATTGGTGAAGTGTTCAATCCAAAAAATATTTGTTGAATTTATGAAAATCTAGCATGATTTTAACACAATTTTAAAAAAGATAAATAAATAATTTTTTAAAAACTCAAGTTTATTGTATAATTTTTTATTATGATTATAAAAATAAAGAACAAATTCTTTTGAACTAGTCATGAAAAACATATTCTTCCTCTCAAAAAAATCTGAAACATACTTGTGCACATAAATATTTATTGTCAATTTATATAATTTATAATTATATAATATATAAATTCGTGTTCCCGTATTTTACATTTTAAAGATTATACGTATTTCCGTGTTCATGTCCGTATCGTGTCAGTGTTCGTATCCGTTGCTACATATATGAATATTGTTTTGATGTTTTCTTTTGTTTAAATAATATCATTTTACATATATTCATATATTTACTTGATTAAGTGAATCAAAACATCAATAGTGTAAAATAATATCTAGAATTTTGCATTAAACTTTAAAATTAAGACTGGACACATGTTGAGATAGTAACATAAAAATCACATAAAAATAAAAAAAATAAAGATATTATATCATTACTATTAATTTATGTGCAATATAAAACGGAATTAAAAAATTGAAGTTGAAAGAGGCATGGAGTGTGGCACATGGACCTGGTCCAATGAGGGAACAATTTATGGACTGTTTCTTTCTGCACCTCCACATCTTCTTCTGCCACCTCCATACACAACATGAAAATACATTTTTATCCTTTTTGTGTCACCCCATATAATAGTTTTCGGATTATATTATCTGGAAACTCATTTGAAAAAAGACTTCCGGATTACATAATGCAGAAGCTAAATAAGACTTCCGAATTATGTAATCCGAAAAGTAATCATGCATATGAAAAAAAACTTTCGAATTATGTAATCCGAAAGCTAATTATAAATTTGAAAAATAACTTCTGGATCATATAATCCGAAATATTATTAAGGGGCATTTTTGAAAATTCGAAAATATACGGAGGTGAGAGAAGAAGGTATGGAGGTGCAGGAAGAAACAGTTCAATTTCTGTTATACATTGGACAAAACATTAACTGAAGAAGCCCAGATTTATGAACAAACATAACCCAAAATGTGCAATAGATAAGAGGCTTCTTCTTCCTGCATCCCTACATTTTTTTTCCTGCACCCCACAATTTTCTAAATCCCGAAACTGGTCTTAATCTTTTATTTGAAAAAGGATACCGTGGTTACTGAAAATAGGAATCTGGGAGTGTGCTACGGATTCATCAATCTGGAACTGAATATTTTTTTTTTCCGGATGAGGGGGTTTTCCAAAAGCAATTTTTGCATAAATTAATGTTTTTTGGATTGCTGAACCCGGAAGTCTAATTCTGTTACGGATTTAAGGATCCGGAATGCTTTTTATTTTTTTATTTACGGATTTCTTAATCCAAAATGTATATTTCTGTTACAGATTGATAGATCCGGAATGTTCTTTTTGAATGATAAATTTTTGAATATGAAATGCATATTTTGAATTATGAGTTGGTGGATCCGAAATTTTACCGGAAGTGTCAATCCGAAAATTTTCCGGATTCCATAATCCATAATGCAAAAAATAAATACATTTCAAGTAATTTTGAGGGTTTTTAAAAAATAATAAGGACAATTTGGTCTTTGCATAACATTGTGGAGGTGCAAGAAGAAAAATGTAGGGGTGCAGGAAGAAACTGCCTACATAAGAGCAGAGCCCAAAATGGTGCTTACGAGACAACCACTCTAACCGGCGTCATCCACAAAACGAACTCGTCACTATCACACCTTCCCACTTGGACTCTCTCACTCCATTACTGGCCGCTCGCAGAATCTTACTCGGCATTTTCAACCGATGGATCGGCCGGCCACCGGAGTCATGCCGTTCATGCCGATCATGCACGATAGCGACCGTTACGATTTCGTTCGCGATATCGGGTCTGGGAATTTCGGCGTTGCTAGACTTATGAGGGATAAGCAAACGCAAGAGCTTGTCGCCGTCAAGTATATAGAACGCGGAGACAAGGTTTGTGCGAGCTCATCGGTTGTGTATTGATGCTGACGAATTTTTTAATTGGGCTTTTAATTTTTTTTCTGCCGTTAACTTTTGTCGAGTTGTTTGGTTAATTTTGGTAACATGGTGGCTGAATATGGAAAATTTGGGATTGCTCAGTCACTTAAATGCTAATCAATTAACCGCGCACTTTTTTTTTATTGGTTGTACAATAGTAGTAGTGATTCGGTCATCATTCATGTGGCAATTCAGTTTATCTTCGTACCTTTTTTTCCTTTCTAATTGTAGCTTTTTGCTGTTGTCATTATCTTTTGACAAAAGTAAAATGACTTAATTGATGATAGATAAGTTTGATTGATGAGGAGGAGAAAAGGTGACTTGATCGATGACTTTCTGCCTTGATGATGAAATGATGCCATAAAGTTTAAGTAGATAAGTGGGGATCTGGTGCGTACGATTTCTCTGGCTTGTTTTTGGTTGTTCTGATAGGGCACTAGACAGGAGTCAAGTTTATGGAGTGAGATATAAAATATAAAATCATTCACGTGTGAACTTATCTGCTTTCACCTAATAGTTTGAGCTTTAGGAATAGTTGGTTCATGATTTAGCATTGAAGCTTATATAATCATGTGGTCCGTAGTTCTGTTTATATTACCCCATTTTTCTAAATGAATGATAAATTTCAGCACAAGGTAAAGTGGGCCTTCCATGCCAGGGAGGGTTTATACATGAGGTGTGTAGTCAATGTTGGATTGATTCAGGTGGTGAACCCAGATCATTTGGTTTAATTAAATTTAGGCTTCCACACATTCACAAAATAAGTAGTGAAAAAATCAATTTATTTTTGGTGGTCTAAATTGGACTTTTGATTCTAAAATAATGTGAGTGAGATGTTTGTTGCTTCTTTCCTTCAGGTTCTTGTTGATGAAGCACTAGACTAATACTTTTCCTATCATGTATTGGTGTTGTAGATTGATCAAAATGTTAAAAGAGAAATCATTAATCACAGGTCTCTAAGACATCCTAACATTATCAGGTTTAAGGAGGTTGGTATAATTATTACATTTCTTTATTTTTATGCTCAGAGGAAGGAATAATCATATTTATGGAAAATGTTCTATAAAATTTCACTCAGGTCATTTTAACACCTACCCATCTTGCCATTGTAATGGAATTTGCATCTGGAGGAGAATTATTTGCCCGAATATGCAATGCAGGGCGTTTTACTGAGGATGAGGTTCTTTAACAATTATGTGTACTTTTGTTATGCTTTTTCAGTCAGCACAAATTTGTGCTAGTTATCTATTTCCCGTGTAACGATTAACCTATTGTTATGCCACAGGCTCGTTTTTTCTTTCAACAACTCATATCTGGGGTCAGCCATTTGCATGCAATGGTAACTGATATCTTTTTCACCCACTATTGGATATAAATTGTAGTTAACCTACATAGAATGTAGTATAGGCAATGTATCAATCTTTTGAGTATTGTCTGCTGAAGAAATATAAGTCATACACCCTTTTGAACACATTCTTTTCTATTGGTTGAAATTTAATTGAAATTACAGAAATCTGCGGGTCTCACTTATTTAATGAACGTCTCCCATGATTCTGTATTTTTAAAAAATTTATCCATTTATTAAGAGAAGAGGGTGAGCCCTCGCACGGCAGTAAAAGTTGGGCCTTGGTGACTGATTGGTCATGGGTTCAAACATGGAATTAGCCTCTTTGCACACGCCAGGGTAAGGCTGCATATAAATTATCCTCATACCTTGCATGGTGAGGAGTCTTCTAACATTGGGTACGCTAGTTAACCAATAGTAAAGAGTGTTTTGTTAGCTCTCTTCATGTCTGATGTATTGGTTTTATGTATCATAATGTGTCTCCTCATGAAGGAAGTGTGTCACCGGGACTTGAAGTTGGAAAACACTTTGTTGGATGGAAGCCCGGCAATCCATTTGAAGATATGTGATTTTGGATATTCCAAGGTAAGCCTTTGTTTTTCACGTGCTTTTCCTGGTGTAAGCTCTGGCTCAGTAAGTTTATCTCTAAATGATGTTTGTCACACATTTAATTGCACATTTATCTCTAAATGATGTTTGTCACACATTTAATTGTACATTTATCTCTAATGTTTCCTGGTGTTCTTGAGGCATTTGATGTTTAGCTCACAGCAAACCTTTGTGGTGGTGTTAAAGATGATTTATCTTGTATTTGTGTCATATATTTTGTGGTGCTTTGTAATTAAAATAGAGCTTCTGTTTACATGCAATGACACTTTGAGGTCATCCTTTTTATTTATCAATTGGATTTCTTTCTGTCTTGTGAGCACCTACACATTCATTTTTTTTATCCAATTTGTAACTTCTCAAGTGTAGATCGTCATTGTATTCTCTTCTATTTTAAATAATCTGCCTTGCTATATTTTCTACATATCTAATAGATTTTGTTATGGGCAGTCTTCAATGCTGCATTCACAACCTAACTCAACTGTGGGAACCCCTGCATATATTGCTCCAGAAGTATTGCTGAATCAAGAGTATGATGGCAAGGTAGAAATACTTTTAGTTTCAGTCGTGTGCTCTTTTTCTGTATTAATCTCATAATTTGATAACATTAATTTGTGGGCTGATGAGGTTTATTGATTTATCCTTGAATAAGGAGCTAAAACATTTTTTTAATAGTCTATCTGTCATAACTTCAGTGGAAAGTTATGCTTGGTGTCTAAACAAAGATTGCTTCTTTTCTGGTTGTCATCTACGCTTTGTTCAAGTCTTCTTGGCACTAATTGAAGTTTTTAACTTTAAAGTAGTTATTTAAGTCTTCTTGCCAGTCCTCTTGCATCTTCTTGTCCTAAAATGTTGCAAACATAGCTTATTAAGGTTTCTTTGTTGATGGATTAATTGAAGAATAAACTTATAGATGTAATAATTAAATGGCTAAATTAGTTGAGAATTTTGCTACCGCATCTTTCACCCTCCACTCTTACCCTCTGTTTGATCTTTAAGTCTTTATTTTCTGAACCTATGCAGTAATCTAGTACTCAGTAATTGAGATCAGGAATGAATCATAAGTCAAAATAGTGTGTTATAACAAAGTGGCCTCAGGCCACTGTAGGATTCAAAAAGTATAGCAGTTTTCAACACAATAGTGGGCAAAATAGTATATTGCTTGCTATAGCGCTACCACCATGATATAGGCTTCAAAAACCCATTTTTTCCCCTAAAACACTGTTTAGGATTTTTGGGTAATATTGTAAACACTTTGAAGTCTCTTCGTTGACTGTTTCACAATTTATTTTTAGGCGTCATCATTTCATTTGATTCTGAAGAAGTTAATGGTTTTTCTATAGACGTGACTCACATCACAATGCAACATTATGGTGTTTTTTTGATTCATGTAGCCAACCTCACCAAACGGGAAGTGGCTTGGCTACTATTGTTGTATGATAGTCTTATTTTTAATGTGCAATGTTGCTAATTAAGCACCTACATATAAGCGTGTATCTATAGTCCCACCATGTGATGAAATGGGAATGCACTATGATCGAACATTTCAATTTTTAATTTTACGAATATGTAGGTAGGCATTTTAATGGGTTTTTTTTGAAATTCTCATGCCCCAAATATCAGATTGCGGATGTATGGTCATGTGGGGTAACCTTATATGTGATGCTAGTGGGATCATATCCTTTTGAAGATCCTAAAGATCCAAAGGATTTCTGGAAGACAATGCAGGTTGATTAGATATTTAAGATATTTGCTTGTTCTCTTTTCAAGCCTCTGGTTGCATGAGCACAGCCTTTTTTGGTTGGTTCCTTGCAGAGGGTTCTTGCTGTCCAGTATTCCATTCCAGATGATATACAAATATCTCCAGAGTGTGGCCACCTTATCTCAAAGATATTTGTTTCTGACCCTGCAGAGGTAATTTATATTTTCTAACAAAACACCTACTTCTGCGAATATATACAATTTGAGGTACACTACAATTCCTGAGGAGTTGTGCTATGGATGCATTTTTATATACCATCACTACTAGCCTCCCACTTGAAAGTGTTAAAATTTTCCCCCCTTTTTCTAGCTGAAGCACTATATGAGCTGGAATTTTGAAGGAGAACCTTCATGTATGGAATCTGCCTTAACACACTCATGCACACGCATAATAACAGCCTTTTACACTTAGGTTTTATATCTAGCATCAAATAGCAATGTCTACTATTTTGACATATAGATATTGTAGGTCCTATGCAGCTTAGATTGTAAATCTAGCATTGATAAGAAGATTGTAGGCACCACAACATTCAACAATATTATAAAATAAGAAATTATGATCTTACAGCAGGGAAAATTGCTGATTGCATATTATAAATCAAACCTCTTTATTGTCTAAGGTAGGAATTAACTTCCACTCTTGCTTGTTTATTGATTTATTTGAACCTTATGCCTTTGTACATTAATTTTACAGAGAATCACTATTCCTGAAATATTGAAAAATGAATGGTTTCTGAAGGATCTCCCTCCTTACTTGATGGATGAAAATATCATGGGTAAGCAATTTGTAGAGTCGGATCAGCCTATGCAGAGCATTGATACAATTATGCAGATAATTTCAGAAGCTACCGTACCAGCCGCAGGGATCTATTCTTTAGACCAGTTTATGGCTGATAACATAATAGATTATGACATGGATGAATCAGACTCTGACTTCGAGCAAGATGTAGATAGCAGTGGGGAGATAGTGTATGCCATATAATTTAATCATCGTCTTCATTTTAGAGACAGCATAATTAAAGGACGGCATCTCAATATTCAACTTTATGACATTCTCGGCATCAAGGGAATAGAAATGCGTGGAGACCATATTTCCTGTAGAGATGACACACAAAGTCCATCATGTTCACTTATATGTTGTATATGATTCTTGGAACTGCCGAGGGGAGGAATATGCTTCTTACACTCTAGAAGGGTTGGTGGCTGAGAAATGATAATACCTTCCTTCCCTCTTTTTCTAGTACTTTGTATCATATGTATTCATTAGCCTTTTTATTGTATCCTGTAGTTATTATATTGGTGCCAGGATTCTTGTTTGCATACACATGCTATGTACACATACCCTAGGAGTTACTTGTGTTTATCATGTTATCTAAGAACATATCATTCCTGTGCACCATTTCAGAGTATTGCTTATTTCCTATTGGAGCATTGTTGTACCTATCGTCCTTCTCTATGCCACAATTTTGCAATGCAATGCAACTTGAAAGGACGTCACAGATACAACTCCCTGACGATTGTACAGTAGTTTACTAGAATGGGGGGGACTGCCTTGAAATTTTATTTATTAATGTGATTCGTCTCGTGGTATGTGCAGTATATATTTCGATCCATCAATTCCTTAAATTGCCTTATTCAGAATGATATTTATGTGCATGATAAAATGTAATTATTCTAGCTCTTGCTTCTGGCGTGGAATAATTTTGAGTATAGTTAAATAACCAATTTAATTAAGCATATATTCCATAAATTTTATAATTAGGAAGAGTCATATTACTTTAATAACTTTACATAAACTACTTAAATGTTTTTCCCCAGCCTATTTTCATTATTAAGTTTAGGTAAGGATTAATTTGTGAGGATATGTTTGAAACTGTTTCCAATGAATACGGTGAGTATATTCGGGAGCAGTAATACATCTCATTTCAAATACGGTGCATATATTAATTAACTCTGCAACATAAAATTGAGAATGCTTTGCCCCGTATTAGTCGAACACCTGCAAAGGCAATAGCGAATTCAATTCATCTACCAATATTATGCAATTGGAGATAACGAAGTGAAGCTGCAATGGAACAATAGATCTCGATTATTCTCACAGAGGACAATACACCCTTGATAACCCCACTTTAAGTATCTTTTACCTCTACCATGCTGTCATAATAAATCATGTCATTTCACATGTAAAAAAAGTCTCCACGTACCTGGTATCCATATATTGTGCTACTAATCACAAAATGTAAATGACCATTATTTTACACAATAAATGACCATTCTAAAATCACATATGAAGTGTGATTACAAGTCAAATTTATGTGTTATATTTACAGAATCAACCAACTCAAACTCCTACTTTTTTCACTGCAGTAACATGGTTTTAAATTTCAACATGATTCCGAGTCTATGGATTTCAGAAAACAAGTCTCGTGAATGACCATGTTAAATACATGAGGTATTCTGTCAAGTCACATCGATGTGTTATACTTACAGAATCAACCAACTCAAACTCCTACTTTTCCACTGCAGTAACACGGTTCCAAATTCAAACATGATTCCTAGCCTGTCAAAATTTCAGAAAACACGTCTCATGAATGAACTCCAGGAAGCCAATTTAAGTTAACCTCCACTATAGATATCTCTATCTTCAAATTGGGAATGGTAGGGAAATTTTCCCATAAGGAAGCCATTTCTTCATCACAGATCACGTGTATTTTATGCTTTAAATTTCCAAAATTAACGACCGAGTATGGCAGTTCTCTCAGTTTTGAGCAACCCTTCAAGTAGAGCTTCTCAAGCTTCAACTCACCAATGTCATCTGGTAATTTGGTAAGATTTAAACAGTCTGAGATGTCAAGACAGCTAAGTTTGTTGAGCCCTTTAACAGAATCTGGCATCTCTACCAAATCAGAGCAGGAACATAGCCTTAGAACTTCCAAATTCTCCAGCTTTGCAATATCTTGTGGCAGTACAGAAAGCTTGTGACAGTTAGTGATACTAAGCTTCTTCAATGGGGTGATGTTACAAAGCCCATCAGGCAATTTAACCAGATCTTTGCAATAATCAATGCTCATCTCCACAAGATTTGGCATTGCATCCGAGATTTGGATAGAATATCTTTCAAAAGCCTGCCATGTATTACACATATGAAGGGACAATTTTCGTAGATTCTTCAATATGCACAGGGAAGGGATTGAAACCTTTTCCAATCTGATTCTTTTCAAGTTAGTTAAAGAACCAAGTCGCTCAAAATTGTTTAGTTCAGAACGATGGAAACCATAATTTGTGACAATCAGAACTTTAAGCTTATGCATCTTCTCTGTGAACTCTGGCAATGAGTACTGGCTAGAGTGAAGATTTAAAATCAGAACTTCAGCTTCGTCCGGTTGCATGTCACACCAATCCGAATTAAACGTTTCATCTGCAAAAGCATCATGTTTGACATTAACAGTGGAAGATTAAGTATGACACAGCGCAAGAGTACTTCTTATTAGTTCACATATTTTCAAAATAATTAAGAATTTTTTTTCAAAAATGTTTGTCACTTTCTACAACTAAGAATGAACTAGTTACTCTTTTGCTACCTTTATTCTTATCTCCCGATATCTCAATTAGGTAGAATGATAGCAATTTAATGGAGCAAAAGGATAATATGTTCTCAAGTCAAGATAAAGAATTAATATGAAACTTGGAGTAGCATGTAGCATTTAACATTTATATATGTGCATTCCCTATGGTTTGGACAGAGAGAAACATACCAGTTGAAATAGACAATATGCGGGCAGCAACCTTTAGTTGTTTCTGTCTATACAACATTCCCAGGATGTATGAGAACGAACGGCCAATGATTCCTAGCTGATTCAGTCCTACCCACCATTCAGGACGATTATCTCCATTTAACTCAATCATCACTCTTTCTTTCTGTTCAAATTTTTCCTCTATGCTCTGACGTATTGCAAGCTCTCTAAGGAGATCATGCACCAAAACAAAGTGGTTATTGTAGTACATGTCTGTATCCTTTGCAACTTTCCTGGACAGCAAGGGAAGAACAAAAAACCCAAGATGAACAATTTTATTTCTTTGCTTCATAATTATAATAGAAAGAGTTATTACATATATCCATGCATTTCATCTTCTTGAATTTCAAGATATAGAATTATCCCAAAACATATTATGCATGCACTAAGATTATTAACTATGCTGAAACTGTAACATTTTCAACTTATATTACTATTATTCTTATGTAATAGTTATGACAATCGTATCTATTCGTCCACTAACCATCCAATTTGTCCACGCATAGATCCAACTAATCTTCCCAAATGAATGCATTGGGTCAATAATTATTACTAGTCTATCGTATTCTTTAAATCAAATGATTCCAGATATTGGATCAATGATGGTTAAAGGAGTAAAGGCCCGTTGTAGGTTCTTTTGGAAACAGTATGGAGATAAATTTAGACAAAAATTTTGCTCACAAGTAAAAGCACTATATATCTGAACAGCATAATAATACCTGAAATAGTTAAGAATCAAGTTAAAATAATGTCTTCAATATATTAAATACATTTTTTTATTTAATATTTTCTTTATAAAATATTGAGATGATATGTAAGAAGATATCATTGGGAAATATGTTATTATTTGAGGAAGGGGAATGTATTATTGTTATTGTTATTATCATTAGTTGGTCACAAACTTGTGTAATGAGAGAGGAAAAAACTCTTCTATATATTCCTATTTTTACTTTATTTTTCTAGCCTAAAAGACGTCTACTAAATAGATTTAAAAAAAAACACTTCAAAACATTTTTGATAAAGAAAAGAAAATAATCAAACTGTAAATGAACAAAGCTCAAATTTAAAATTTATCTCATTTAACTAACTGATTTGAGTTGCCTCATGTTTGCCACTAGTGAAACCTGGGTTATTAGCTTGATTGATTCATATACATTTCTTTTTCAAGCCACATTCGTAAGAAGATGTTTTGAGCTCCTATATTTAAGCATTAGATGACCAACAGGGAGAAGGGTGGAGATGACATGTACCTTGTAACTATGACATTAATCAAATTCCTGTTGGTTAAATCATGGATAATGGACATTGCATTGCTACCATCTTCATTAAGGTTATACAGTTCTGCCCACATATCAATGAGGGCAGCAAAAGGGATCCTTTGGTCTTCAGGAAATAGCCCCAGATCCATAAAACACACCTTTTCATTGATGGAAAACTTATTCTCCAATAGATCTAAACTTTGTTGAAGACGTGAAAGCAAATTAGTACTATTAGATTCCAGAATGGAATGTCTTTGTAAATGCTCCTTCATATTTTGCCACACCTCAAAAGGCTGCTTACAGAGTGATCCAGCAGTCACCTTAAGGGCCAATGGTGAACCCTTACAACCTCTCACTATCTGCATTTCAGTGCAACATGGTAAAATCAGTAAATAAAATAAAAGGCTAGGTAACTAGGTTTTTCATATCCTAAAACAGAAGGGTGAATATGACAAACGGACAAATATAAGGCTTTACCAATTCATCATTAGATTAAGAAAAGTATCAGTTGATAAAAATACAAATCTATCTTAATTTATTTTTTTCAAAATTATGCTTGTTATTTGTAATTCTCTCCTTATAATTGTTTGCTAATACAACCTACTTTAGAGTAAAAATTATTAATGCACGGAATATTATGGACCGGGTCTTGTAAAAAGAAGCTATGTAATTCCTAATTGAGAACGCTACATGTGCAGCAATTCATACAAAAGTTTGTTCAACATTTTTGTGTGTTCATCTCTCTCATATACATTAGTTATTATATGTCATAATGCTATAGAGAGATAGACACAAGAAATGATGTTGCATAAATTGTTGCACGTGTATCACAGTAATTATGTGTAGTGTGAGTGATTTTGGAAAAGTAGAAGCACCACCTCGTGGACAAGATTTTCATCAGGTATGTACGAGCTTTTGTCATTCGGCTGTGCAAAGTGACAGAAAAGGGATACTGCATGCACATGATCAAGTTTATCCAACTGGCATGAGGTGCCAAATCTAGGAAATGCAACCCTTGAAGTAACCAAAATCTTGTAATCAGATATCTGAATTTTAAACTTCTCAATAACGGCTTCTGAGCAAGGCCAAACATCATCCAAGACCAACAAAATTGGATTTTGGCCAACAACCCTCAGCAGAACTCCCAGTCCATTTACTGCATCTTCATCGGTTTGAAACTTGGGCACCCGACAACCACAGTGTTCATACAGTGTCTCTACAATAGTCTTCAAGTTGGGCGTTTTTGATACGGTGACAAAGAAGATGTTTCCCCCGAACTTGTCTAGTCAAAACAAAATAGATTTCTAAACCATCTGAGATACTATTCCACAATGCATGTCATGCATATACGAACTATAGTGATTTCAGAATAAATAATTTAATATATCATACAATCACAAGGTCTTTGAGATCACCGCATCACCTGCAATTTCTCACAACATCGAATATTGAAAGCAAAAATAACCACAACCACAATTTAAAGCCTTATATTGAAGGTAATATTCTATTAGTCTTCTTTCAATATTTTTTCTAGCAATTCAAACACAATCCTATGATGGGGGCACGAGAAGAAGAGAGGGAAGAGAGTTGTTACCTTTGACTTGAGGGTCCCAACATATCTTCTTAGCCAGTGTGCTTTTCCCCGACCCTCCCAAACCAGTCAAGACAAGAACTGACACACCATCCTTGAGTAAGTCAATCCTCAGCTTGCTTAAAGGCGCATCCATTCCCATACACTCAGGTTCTTCGGGAGCCCCACACAGACCCACCAACCGGTACTCATGATGATGCTCGAAACCCTTAAGCAGAATCTCCAGAACCTTCCTCATGCCGATCACCACCTCCATCAAGTCCCTCCTGTTCTCCGCCGCCACGTTCACCGCTAAGTGCCTCTGGAGAGCCTCGTTCTCCCTCTCAAGCTTGTTCTGGTAATAAGGGAAGGACAGCCCTCTCCACCAACGGAATTTCGAGCACTTCTGTACAAGCTCCTCACCAGCTCGCATGTGTCTCTCCAACCGACTTATCTCATCTATGGGCCGATCCAACATATTGTTGTACTTCTTCATCTCCTCCACCTGAGGAGCCAAAGATTTTAAGGTTTCTATGTTGCTCTCGAGTGTGGGTTTGAAGGCTAGACCTTTGTTTATGGTTGCAATAGCCCCTTTCAGAAACTCTCCCATCACTGCTCCCACAGCACCTCCACTGAACAGATCTGCCATAACTAACAACACCCAGATGACAAAAATCCAAACTTTCTCCCTGAATTCGAAGTCAAACACCAACGGATGCAAACTGTCGTTGTGTGGGATGAAAACAAGAACGAGGGCGAGGTGTCTCGGACAACAAACCAAGTTTTGATTGATGAAGTGTAAGTAAGGTGATATCGATCGCCAACACTAATTTTCGTTACGATGATGGATGGTTGCTTTTGGTGCCTATATGTACACTTTTGCTGAGCTTCGCGGTCTTTGCCGAGCAATTTACAGGAAAGGAAAGAGCTTTCGTATTTGAATAACTCACGTTAAGGAATAAACTATAAACATAAAGAAGAGTGTGTGTTTCATAAAAGAAATTCGAAATTTAATAACTAATTTGCTTTCTAATACACTAATTTCTTTCACTTTTGCAATAATTAAAATTAATTCCAATGACTGGTATCGATGAAACGGATAAATAAATTAAATCTTGCTTGAAATCCAAGTGAAGTGACTAAATGCACCTTTTTCCAGTTAAAAAAAGGACAGAGTATTGCTAACTAAATTTTCTGACGCGTTTTGGTGTAGAATCTTATGATAAATTAGCCATTTTTCAATGTTGTTAAATGGAACTAAGCTAATGTAAAATAAAAATTGTTTCCCAAAATTGGAAACTACTGTTAACAATGAATTACTAAAACCAAAAAGTAGTAAGTGAAAGAGTTCTATTTACAACTAATACAGTTTAAAACCGTTAAACCTTTCCATAGATAGAGTGAAGGAATAAAAACGCGTTAATACTAATAATTAATATATTCTAAAATTGACATGATATGTTGATACATCTTTTATTAGAGATCTGTAAATATTGTAAATAAAAAAAAATGGGAATTGAACCCGACGTGAATCGAACACGCAACCTTCTGATCTGGAGTCAGACGCGCTACCATTGCGCCACGGATCCACACTTATTATTTGTTCATCATAATAAAAGATTTAAATTCTAAATCCAGAAGGACTGGTTGATCCATAACATTATTACCAAAATGTCACAAAAACAACTAGTAATTATTTTATATTCATTCATTAAAACATCAAAACTGTGCACATTATTTATATACCAAGTTACCAACTACAAAGCTATTACTCTGTCTTCTTCTCTTTGGGTATTCTGCTTTTAATCTTCCGAATGGTCTTCTCATCAATAATCTCATAACATCTCTTGTATTTCTCCCTTAACCACTCCCCAAATCTCTTGATCTTCTCCTCGTTCTTCACATAAGTTAATGGAATTGCCATTCCCACCAATACACCTGCACATCAAATCATAATTAAAAACAAATAGTGAGATCAAATGTGAAAAACCCAATGTAAACACAACTTCATCACGTACCAATATAAACTACTGTAAGGAGGTCCATGCATCTTCCTATATAAGACAGTGACCACAATCCAGCCACAACTCCCACAAACACAGGCCACTCTTTCCTTACACTCACAAAAAGCAACAGCCACCTTATTGTTTCTTGAATCCATGCTCGAACTTTGCTTGCTATTCTTCTAGTTGTTTCTTCAGTCAATTCCAACCACAACAAGTTTGGCGGTTCCCTAAATTTCACAGGTAAAACATAGTAGGTATAGGTATTGTTATGTGAGTGATTTTGCACCTCATCAAAATAATCTAGTTGCTATGTGAGTAATGAAGAAGAATTAATGTCACAAGTTAGAAAAAAAAAGCAAGAGAAGGGTTCTCACTTGCCCAAAAGTCTAAGCATATTGGCATAGAGGAATGTTGAAGCAACAACGAGTATGGCCACCCATGAGATGACAGTGAGGAAGTTGAATTCAAATACTTCCATCAGCACCCATGCTGCTGTTGCCGCTACAATAACGATTGCATTTAGTTTTTTTCTTCTCCAGAAGACTACATCCTTCACTACACCATTGTCAACATCTACACAACAAAATGAAAGCACAAAATTGAGTCTAGGACAACTTAAATTTTATCGCTATGTAAAGATTATGAAGCATGCCTCATCAAATATACCTGAGGAGTAAGAGGGCGTGGTCAAATGTTCTGTTCCTTGTTTTGCTTCTGTAGACATGATGAAGATTGTGATGAAATGAAGATGGTGGTGAGGGTAGGAGCAAAGCCACAAGACTGCTTCAAATAGTGGTGTTTCAATGGAGGTGAAGGTGTTTGGTCAAAAGGGTACTTCTGTGTCTGACTTACACGTGTAAGATTCTGAGGAGACGTGGAAGCATTGCAGCATTCTGAGGAGACGTGTAACGCTGCCGTTTTACTTAACCTGGTGGAGATAAGCACAAGTAGCAGCAAGCAGAAAAGTTAACAAATAAAGCGGCTAAAAATTTGCACCAGGGATGAGATGAACGATAAACCATCTTAAAAGAACAACAATAGTTAAATTTGAGTCACCAATCATACTGTAGTAATTCATACAAAATCCTGAAAGAAAAAATTTCATAATAATTAGTCACGTCTTACATGGTATACAATAAAAAATATCTCTCCTAACATGGTAATCAAACTCTTAACCAAGTTACCTTGTATTCTCAAACGGATTTTGGACTTACAAAACGATTGTTCATGCTTCCTCCTTTTAGTTAGTCTACCTGCAGAAGATACTCCAACGTTCAAGTCAATCGGCACTCGGTGTCAGAGTACTGTAGATAGTGATATATTTTTTTTTTGAAATTGATGTTATTTATATTACGTTAATGAGTCTTCCGGATTAGGAAATTGATTTGTGTTTAGGGTTGCGCTAAACAACTCTTAACTTTGGATTAACCCTACTAACTTGATCAACCCTTGACTAAATGTTAAGAGTTGATCAGCCACGTATCTTCGCGTGACCGTCTCGATATTGCTTAGGCGGTGACTTAGTCCAAATGTTGGCTTACTGATTGTACCAGTACACTTAAAAGTTAAATACTCTTCTTAAAGTAATGTGAAAGAATGGTGCGAGTGATAGAAAGAAGTGCAAAATCATTACCCTTTCAAAATTAAAAAAAAAAACTAAATGCTCTTTCAAACACAGATGATTAAAATTTGGTATAAAAATGTAATTAGTGAACGAAATGGTAAGAAAAATTTCTTTAATGTCTCATAATATGTGCCCTCCCTTAGTTGGGCTGGCCCACTCTGGCCCAACCCCAAACCTTTTCTAAATTTTCCATCATATTGTCCTTTGAAGATACTTCAGATCATGTAGTGTTTTGAAAATGTACAGGGCATTCAACTCCTCTAGGCACTGTTTTGAATTTTAATGATTATTTTTTTTCTTTAAAATTTAACTGTTTTATTTCCTCTTTCATCAAATGAAAGAAAAAAAAAAGTTGTTATCGATATTTTGTTCTCTGTTTCATTATCTTTTTAGGCAAATGAGACATTAGAATAGAGAAAAAAAAATGTTTGGAAAAACATGTATTAAGTAGTTTATTACCTTTAATATCTTCTAATTCATTTTTTATTTACTCACTACTAACTTAAACAGTAGTAACGAATGGGACCAGATTAAGTAAAACTTAGTAATGTACTGTTATTATTATTATCATAATGTTCATGATTTTTAAGGAAAAAATATACTCATTTCAAATACATTAATATTGCAAACAATAATTTTAGTATCTATTTTTTTTGTACTTTATAAGTATATAGATACTTATGTCAAAATTTCTTATTCGCATTTAGCTTCGAAAAAAATACAATTAAGCATCCTAATTACAAAATATTTAACAAAATTTAAGTATAATAAAGTCGTAGGATTATAAAAATATAAAAAGGTCACTCTTGCTTGATCAGACCTAAAAGTGACCTGATGTGAAAACTTTCTTTGTAGACAAAATAAATGGCCTCAATAGAAGGAGAAAAAGAAGAAGAAATCACCACTTAAAGAAATAAAAGAACAAGAGAAAGCTGACAGAAGAAAAAAAAAGAGAGGAGAAAAACCAAAGGACAATACCTAACCAAATATAAAAAAAGGCCTCATCAAGAAGAAATAGAGAAAAAAGACAGCAAAATTGTTTAACGAAAAACTAGAGGTATAATTGTAGGGAAATAATCACACGATAAAATGTATCTCAAAATGATAAATAATACTTTTGATATTTTTGGTAATAAATTTCCAAAATGTTCTTTTTTAGTAAAAGATCCAATGCAGATAGTTTACAAGTTTGATTGAAGTGTTATCAGCCTCTTGTTTCGTTCTTCAATTCACAATGTGAAATACACTTGCGAAAATGGTATGGTATCTCTTCATTTTTTTTATCTAGGGCTGAATTAAATGTGCAATATATGAATCATTGCTCGTTTTGATTTTTCATTTTGGTTACTTTTGTTTTGGCTTGAGCCTACTTTTTTTTTTCATTTTAAATTAAAGTGGCTAAACATATCATTATATCGCATTAAAAGTATATGTACCCTTTACCAACTTCACATGGGCGTAGATTGGTATATTTATTAAATTTAAATTTAAATTCATCTTCGTCAACTCACACCTAACCAAATTCAAAACAATGCTCTCTTGTCGGTGCTACTTTTATATTTTCTTTTGACGCCTAGTTATTTCCATTACTTAATCGACATCTACCTTAATCTACTTATGTCACGGAAACCCTTTTTTTTAACGTTCGTCTATGTTCCCAAGGCTAAAACCGCGTAGATTACCTTAAAGTGTGTTCTTTACACATACACATTAAAATTTCCACTGTTCGACGTTATAATAGAGAAGTTTGTGTATAGAAAGGTACTGAATTTTGATCAGGATTCAAAGTTCAAAGTGTTTGCGGATGAAAAAACACAACAGGAAAAGAGAGAGAAAGAAGGAAAGTTTCAATTTTTAATAATGTGATAAATATAAACTGAAGATAATTCACAGGAGGCATATTTTCTTTAGCTGTAAGCAAGTAGTAACTAACGCGCAAACGCGTTAACCCGCCGAAAAACGAATGATTGATTTGCAACCTTATAAAACAAAGAAAATTATCACTTTATTATTAAAATAACACTCGGTTAGCTACTGCAATCATGCTTTTCTACTCTGTTTGGTTTTTTTAAGTATATATTAAGGCGGCACAGAGCATAGAGGGTTTAAGTCAGTTTTGGGAGTGAGTCACTCTTCCTGCACAACCCAGATCTGGTACTTTCCACATTGCCTCCTTTCATAGAAACTCAAGGATTGTGTTTCATTTTGAGTTTTTCTTTTTTCTTTTCTCTTGAGTAATGTTGAACTGTTAAGTGGTGACAGTGTGTTTCTTTTCTCGTCATTTTCATTAGATAGCATGGGAAGCGCCACTTTGCTACATTTGCTATGCTTTGTCATTGCTTCAGTAAGTGTATCTCTCGTGCAAGCAGAAGATGCATATAAGTTTTACACATGGACGGTGACTTATGGGAATCTTTCTCCATTGGGTAGTCCCCAGCAGGTGGATCACCAATCTTTTTTTGTTGGATCTGAGATATCTTTGCAACTTTTGTTCTGACCTTTTCGGTGCTTGCATTTTTTTCAAGGTTATTCTTATCAATGGCCAGTTTCCTGGGCCTAAACTTGACTTGGTAACTAATGACAATGTTATTCTCAACCTTATCAACAAGCTGGACGAGCCCTTTTTACTCACTTGGTATGGTTCTGTGTGCCTTTTGCTTGACTCAAATTTGCTGCTTTTTGGTCAGATCATTATATTCTCTTTTTTGCATACAGCATCTTTTTTTTTTTTTTTTTTTTTTTTTCGTGTTTTTTTTTTTTTTTTTGTTGTTGTTGGGTTTTTTTGGTTTTTCTTTTTTTTTTTTTGTTGGTTTTTGTTTAT